>JACCDI010551780.1_pt1 | contig 19537 bp, 19 predicted proteins | sample 7442791 | NCBI WGS metagenome assembly JACCDI01 (sample SAMN15323434, study PRJNA562643) | freshwater metagenome | isolation source: river surface water | place: USA:Blue River Watershed | collected 2017-08-15
ATAGAGTTCACCCAATTGATAAGCGGCCAAGATGCCCGCACACACCATCAGAACTGGCCATGCGGTCGAGCGCATGGAAACGCCCAGACCGGCAATGATGTTGGTGCCGTGTCCGGTGGTTGAAGCTTGCGCAATGTGTTTGACCGGTGGGTATTGGGTGCCGGTGTAGTACTCGGTGATCCACACCAGTGCGGCGGTCAGCAACAAGCCCACGGCACAGGCACCCCACAAGCGGATGTGTGTGCCAGCGCCCAGCGCATCGTCGGGCATGATGGCCTTGGTGACAAAGAAAAAAGCCACCAACGACAAACCACCGGCCACGGCCAAACCTTTGTACAAGGCGGGCATGACGTTTTTCATCCCAGGCGAGGCTTTGACGAAAAAGCAGCCAATGATGGAGGCAATGATGGACACGCCACCGAGCAACAAGGGGTAGAGCGCGGCTTGCATGGGGGCTGCGGTGACCATCAAGGCACCCAGCACCATGGTGGCGATCAAGGTGACGGCATAGGTCTCGAACAGGTCGGCGGCCATGCCAGCGCAGTCGCCCACGTTGTCGCCCACGTTGTCGGCAATCACAGCCGGGTTGCGCGGGTCGTCTTCGGGAATACCGGCTTCAACCTTGCCCACCAGGTCGGCACCCACGTCAGCGCCTTTGGTGAAAATGCCACCGCCCAAGCGGGCAAAGATGGAGATCAGCGAGGAGCCAAAGGCAAAACCAATCAAGGGGTTGAGCAAAGAGGCCAGGTTTTTATCGGGCGTGAGGTTGCCGTTGCCAACCAAAAACCAAAAGAAGCCGCCCACGCCCAACAGGCCCAGGCCCACCACCAACATGCCGGTGATGGCACCGCCTTTGAAGGCCACGTCCAATGCGGGGCCGATGCCATGGGTGGCCGCTTGTGCGGTGCGCACATTGGCCTTGACCGAGACATTCATGCCAATGAAACCGCAAGCCCCTGACAACAGGGCACCAATGACAAAGCCAATGGCGGTTTGAGAACTGAGGAAAATACCGATCAGGATGGCCAACACCACACCGACCATGGTGATGGTGCGGTACTGACGGGCCAGGTAAGCGGCGGCGCCTTGTTGAATGGCGGATGCAATGTCTTGCATGCGGGCATTGCCCGCGTCCATGGACAAAATGGATGCGCGGGCCCAAAAGCCGTAAATGACGGCGATGATTCCGCAGGCGAGCGCAAATACGATCGCTGTGTTGTCAGACATAAAGTCTCCTTAGAGTTTCCCTTGAGTGAGGTGGTTCAACACAGGGGCCGAACCACGACCGATGTGTTGCTTCCTCAGCCCAGGTGACCCTGGATCCCGATTGGCCAACCCGCGAACTGTAAGCGAAGCAGGGCTGGCGTTAACCCTAGCTTTGTCACTTGCAAGCCCCTTGAAAGCAAAGCAAGGGTTAATACGGTGGATATACTTTTCGACTTTCACAATCTTTTTAAATCTGGAAATTTCATGTCCCTCGATAACGTCACCCCTGGCGACCATTTGCCCAAATACTTCAACGTCATCATCGAAATCCCGATGAATGCCGACCCGGTGAAATACGAGGTGGACAAGGCCACGGGGGCGATTTTTGTGGACCGTTTCATGAGCACGTCCATGCACTACCCCACCAATTACGGCTATGTGCCCAAGACCATCAGCGGCGATGGCGACCCGGTGGACGTGCTGGTGATCACACCGGTCCCCCTGATCCCCGGCGTGGTGGTGACCTGCCGCCCGATTGGCATTTTGAAAATGGAAGACGAGGCCGGCATGGACGGCAAGGTGCTGGCCGTGCCCACCGACAAAATTTTGTCCATCTACACCCAGTGGCAAAAGCCGGAAGACATGAACCCGATGCGCTTGAAAACCATCGCCCATTTCTTTGAGCATTACAAAGACCTGGAGCCGGGCAAGTGGGTCAAGGTTTTGGGCTGGGAAGGCCCTGAGGCGGCCATCCAAGAAGTGATGGAAGGTGTGGCCAATTACCAGAAAGAACACGGCCTGGCCTGAAGCCGTTCCTGGGCGCTTGCCAATGCGAGACCCCTGTGCGGCCCTGAAACAGGCGCACTGGGCAAGCCATCAAAGCGAGTGGGGCTGGGGTTTGTAAGGGGTGCGTTGGCCCAGGTGTTCCATGTAGTTGTCCACCCCCCGGCCTTCGCGCTCTAAAAACTGACCGATGGCCTGGGCAAAGCGTGCATCGGCCACGCCGTGGGCGCTGTGGGTCATGACGGGCATCAAGGCGCGGGCCATTTTGTGTTCGCCCTGGGCCCCACCTTCAAAGCGCTGCACCCCGTTTTGCAAGCACCACACCAGGGGCTGGTAGTAGCAGGCTTCAAAGTGCAGGCAGTCGACCCGCTCCAAAGCGCCCCAGTAGCGGCCATAGGCCACGGCAGGCCGATCGCCAGCGTCTGACAAGCCGATCAAAGAACAAGCCATGGGTGGGCCGCCCCGGTCGGCCACCAAAAGCAACCAGTTTTCGGGCATGTGCTCGGCCATGGCTTGGAAAAAGCCCCGGCTCAGGTAGGGCGCGTTGCCGTGTTCCAAATAAGTGCGCTCATAGCAGGCGTAGAAAAAATCCCAATGGTCTGGGCCAATGTCTCGCCCGCGCAGGGCTTGAAAGCGCACGCCTGCTTCTGCCACGCGGCGGCGTTCTTGTTTGATTTTTTTTCGTTTTTCTTGCTGCAAGCTGGCCAAAAAAGCATCGAAGTCTGGCCAGCCCTGGTTGTGCCAATGGAACTGCACCGTGTGCCGCTGCATCCACTGCGCTTGGGTGCAAGCGGCCATGTCGACATCGCTGCCAAACAGCAGGTGCCAGGATGAGAGTTTGTGTTTCTCGCACCACTGCTGCAAGGCTTGCAGCAAGGCTTGGCGGGCCGCTTCGCTGCGGGCCAGCAAACGGGTGCCAGGCACCGGTGTGAAGGGCACGGCCACCAAGGCCTTGGGGTAATACGCTAGGCCATGCTGCTCATAGGCGTTGGCCCAGGCCCAATCGAACACATACTCGCCATAAGAGTGGCTTTTGAGGTAGAGCGGGCAGGCCGCTTGCAGTTCATCGCCTGACCAAAGGCTCAAAAAGCGGGCGCTCCAGCCGGTTTGGGCGCTGGCGCTGCCGCTGTGGTGCATGGCGCTCAGATAGGCATGGCGCATGAAGGGCGTGGGATGGCTTTGCTGGGCCAGCAAGGCATCCCAAGCCGCTGCATCGATCTGCAATGGGTCATCGTCGACCCGGATGCCATAATTCATCTGCTCTGTATCCATCCCCATTTATGACACTTCTTATCAGCGTTGCCCAGCTCAATTTTGTGGTGGGTGACATGGCGGGCAATGCCCAAAAAATCATTGACGCGGCCCGCAGCGCCCACCAGCGGGGTGTGCGTTTGTTGCTCACCCCCGAATTGTCGATTTGTGGCTATGCGGCTGAAGACTTGTTTTTGCGTCCCTCGTTCATCCAAGCCTGCGATGATGCCCTGAAAACCATTGCCAGCGCCTTGGCCGACTTGAAAGACCTGCACGTGGTGGTCGGCCACCCCAGCGGCGGCGACAGCCGCACCCGCTCGGTCTCGGTGGCGCAGCGCTTCAACCGCGCCAGTGTGATCTGCCAAGGCCGAGTGGTGGCCCATGCCGATAAGCGCGAATTGCCCAATTACCAGGTGTTTGACGAGCGCCGTTACTTCACCCCGGGCCACAGCCCTTGCGTGTTTGAGGTGGCGGGATGGCGTGTGGGCCTGTTGATTTGCGAGGATGCCTGGTTCGAGGCCCCCGCCGCCGATGCCTTGGCCGCTGGGGCGCAGTTGCTCGCCGTGGTCAATGCCTCGCCGTTTCACGTGGGCAAAGGGGGCGAGCGCGAAGCCACCATGCGCAAGCGCTGCGTGCAAACCGGTTTGCCCCTGGTGTATGCCCATTTGGTGGGCGGCCAAGATGAAGTGGTGTTTGAAGGCCGCTCCTTTGTGCTGGATGCCCAAGGCAAGGTGGTCGGGCGGGCCCACAGTTTTCAAGAACAGGCTTTTGACATCGGCATGGACCGCCCAAAGGGGCCTGTGCACATCCAAGCGCCGATGGCCACGGCCCAAAGCCTGGAGTCCGATTTGTGGCATGCCTTGGTGATGGGCGTGCGCGACTACATTGGCAAAAATGGGTTTCCCGGGGCCTTGCTGGGCTTGTCGGGGGGCATCGACTCGGCCTTGGTATTGGCCATTGCGGTCGATGCCTTGGGGCCTGAGAAAGTGCGGGCCGTGATGATGCCTTCGCCCTACACCGCCGACATCAGCTGGTTGGATGCGCGTGAAATGGCCCAGCGCATGTGGGTGCGCTACGACGAGCACTCCATCGTGCCCGAGTTTGAGGCGTTTTTGGCCACCTTGGCGGGCGAGTTCGCCCACAGCGCTGTCGACACCACTGAAGAGAACATCCAAGCCCGCATCCGTGGCACTTTGTTGATGGCGCTGTCCAATAAATTTGGCTCCATCGTGCTGACCACCGGCAACAAAAGTGAAATGGCCACCGGGTACTGCACCTTGTATGGGGACATGGCCGGTGGCTTTGCCGTCATCAAAGATGTGGTGAAAACCATGGTGTTTCGCTTGGCCCACTGGCGCAATGCCAATGACCCCTTTGGCCGCGGACTGAACCCGATTCCGGAGCGCATCATCACCCGACCGCCCAGCGCCGAGTTGCGACCCGATCAAACCGATCAAGACAGTTTGCCGCCCTACGACGTGCTTGACGACATCTTGCAGCGCTTCATGGAAAACGACGAAAGCCCTGCACAAATCATCCAGTCGGGTCATTCACCGGCCGATGTGGACAAAGTCACCCGCTTGATCCGCATCAATGAATACAAACGCCGCCAGTCGCCGGTGGGCATTCGGGTCACCCACCGCAGCTTTGGCAAAGATTGGCGTTATCCTATTACCAACCGCTTTCGCGAATAAGACCTCAACCAGGAGTGCACATGAAACAAATCACCGCCATCATCAAACCTTTCAAATTGGAAGAAGTGAGAGAGGCCCTGGCTGAGTGTGGGGTGACGGGCCTGACCGTGACCGAGGTCAAGGGGTTTGGCCGTCAAAAAGGGCACACCGAGTTGTACCGCGGTGCCGAATACGTGGTGGATTTTTTGCCCAAGGTCAAGGTGGAGGTGGTGGTCAAGTCCGCCGATGTGGACCTGTGTGTGGATGCCATTGTGCGTGCCGCCCGCACCGGGAAAATTGGCGACGGAAAAATCTTTGTCACCACGGTTGAGCGGGTGGTGCGCATCCGCACGGGTGAGCTCGACGACTCGGCGGTGTGATTTTGGGGCTGCAAGCCCAGTACCGCCCCAAGCCCTTAAATCAGATCCAGCCCGGAACCATTTGGGCTCATGCCCGCCTCAGACACCAAGGCTTTGAGCAAGCGGTCTGGCTCGCTGTCGTGCAGCACCAGTTTTTGTTGGGCTTCGCCTATGAACCCGCTGTGGGTGGCTTGCGATAAAAATGCCATCAAGCCGTCGTAATACGCGTTGACCGACAGCAAGCCCAAGGGTTTGTGGTGGTAGCCCAATTGCCGCCAACTCCAAATTTCGAAAAGCTCCTCCAGGGTGCCGATGCCGCCGGGCATGGCCAGGAAAGCATCGGCCCGCTCGGCCATCATTTGTTTGCGCTCATGCATGGTCTGCACCACATGCAACTCGTCGCACTCGCGCCGGGCAAACTCTTTGTCCACCAGGGCCTGGGGTATCACGCCCACCACCCGGCCGCCCGCCTGGGCCGTCGCTTGGGCCACCACGCCCATCAAGCCATTGTTGCCGCCGCCGTAAACCAATTGGCCGCCATGCCGACCGATCCACGCGCCCACCTCTTGCGCGGCCTGGGCATAAGCGGGTGAATCACCCCTGCGCGAACCGCAATACACACACAAAGAGAAGTTGGGTTTCATGGCAAGGTGTTGGCTTGGTGTCAGTCGGGGATGGGCTCGTGAATCAATTGCGTTCCGGCCCACACATCGTGCCAGAACTGGCCCCCGGGAGCCAGCCGTGCGGAGCCAGCCCACAGCACCACCCAAACGCCCGTGCAGGCCAGGCTTGTCATCACGGGCAATCCCAGCAGCCACGCCAAGATCAGGGGGGGCGCAAACCACAGCCAAGAGAGGGCAAAACGTTTGAGGGCCAATGCCTGCGTCAATGACGCGCCATGGCGATCGAGCACCCGAATGCGCCAGGTTTTCATGGCCAAGGTTTGGCCTTTGTGCCAAAACCAGGTGAAGTAAATCGCCAGCACCAGGACCACAAAGGCTTGCAGCCCGATGCGGTTGGACAGGCCGTGGCGGCTTTGGCTCAAGGTGCTGAAGAGGTAGCCAGCGATGAAGATCACGCCAAACAGCAACATGCCTTCATACAGCCAGCAGGCCATGCGGCGAAACAAAGTGGGGGTGGTGTGGGTGGTGTCGCCCAATGGCGACTCCATCGACGCGGGGGTCATTCGCTTTGGGTGGGCGCAATGGGTGCAGCGGCCGTTTGGGGGGCTTGCGGCAGCAAGGTGGCAGGGTCGAGCATTTCGACATCAATTTTGGGGCCCGTCAAATTCGGTACCTTGAGGGCCGGAGAGGCGGCCAACTTGTGCGGGGCCACTTTTTTGACCGCAGTGGCCGCGCCCGTGGGGGTCAGGGGGAAGGTGGCCGCGAGTTTGTTTTTTTCCTCAGGGCTTAAAGCTTGGTAGGCCTCCCACTTGGCGCGTTTTTCGTCGGTGGTGTGCTGCGCGGTTTCGGCAAAGTTCAGGCGCGCTTGGGCACGTTGCTGGGGGCTGAGTTGCGCCCACTCTTTGACACGGTCATGCAGTTTGGCGCGTTCATCGCCAGACATGGAGGCGAAGTTTTTGGCCAAAGCCTGCCATTTGCGCTTTTGGGCCGGGCTGATGGTTTGCCACTGGGATTTGAGGGGGGCAAGGGCTTGTTGCTCAGAGGCACTCAGCTCAGACCAGTCGGGGCGGGTGGGGCTGGGGGCCTTGGCAGCTGCAGGGGTGGTGGCTGTGGTGGTGGCTGGCGCAGCGGTTGGGGTGCCTATGGAAGCTTGGGCACCGGCCTGGATCGCCCAGGCGCAAGCACACAGCGCCCAAAAGGGCGCGGCAGAGGTGTGCTTGGGGAACAGGCGCATCGGGTCAATCTGGGGTTGGTTCAGGGTTTTGCAACTTCAAAAACTGCAAAAAACCGGGGTCGGTGTAAGCATGGGGGGGCAGGTCGTCGGTCAGCAAGGCGGCATCGACTTCTGCCACCTCATTGGCCCTGAATTCATCCAGGACTGCGTTGATGGTGACCAAACCCACCACCAGCAAGGCGATGGGGAACAAACTGGCCAATGGGGTCCAAGCTTTCCACGGTGAGCCCAGGCTCAGGGTACCGTCGCCCAAATGCTGGGCATCGGTTCGGGTGACCAAAATCGGTGCCACGCGGCGTGCGGCCACGGCACGGGTGCGCGCGGCACGCAAGCGCTCTTGCACTTCGTAAGGCATTTGGTCTAACTGGCTGGACAAAGCGCGGGCAATTTGTTGGCCAAACAGATCATCGGGGCTGTGGTGGGTGGACTTCATGGCGTGGATTTTTTGGCTTTGAGTGCGTTGGCAAGGGTTTGGACGGCTCGAAAACAATGGGTTTTAACACTTCCTTCTGAACATCCCATGGCTGAAGCCGTTTCAGCAATGTCAAGCTCCTCCCAGTAACGCAACAAGAAGGCTTCGCGTTGACGCGGTGGTAATTTTTCGATCTCAGCTTCGATTTCGGCCATGTTCTGGCTTTGCATCAAAAGTTGTTCGGCACTTTGCTGCATGCCATCGCTGTGTGCGGCACCCAACACTTCCAGCAAATCAAACCCATCATCATCGGAATCGCCTTGGGCATCGCTGAAATTGATGAACATCGATTGGCGCGTCTTGCGCCGGCGAAACCAGTCCAAGGTGCAGTTGGACAAAATCCGCTGAAACAGCAAGGGCAGTTCGCTGACCGGCTTGTCGCCGTAATGCTCGGCCAGTTTCATCATGCTGTCTTGCACGATGTCCAGCGCGGCCTCTTCGTCTCGCACATGGTAGAGCGAGCGCTTGAAAGCGCGTTTTTCTACGCTTTGTAGAAACTGGGAGAGTTCGCGTTCGGTGGCCAATTTGCGTGAGGGTTCGCTGAGACCTCAACGATGGAGAGGCATCAAAGCTTGAAGTGCGCCGGATTATGGCACTGAAGAAATGAGTTGAAAGATGGCCCGTGGGGGTGGCCTTTTTGGTGTCATAATCGCGCCTCAATTTTGGCAAACAGGTCTGGATTCGGCGCCCTTGTGGCGGCCCATGGTCCCAGGCCCTAAGTCTTGACACCACCCCAAAAGGGCCGGTGAAAAGGCACCCAAGGTTTTTCGTTTTCGAAGACTGAAAGGTTCATCATGGAAATCTCCAAAGCAGAACTCGCTTCTGCATCCGCTGCTGCGCTCGCTGCCCCCGAAGAATTGATGGGGGCCGAAATCATGGTCAAGGCTTTGCAGGCCGAAGGGGTGAAATACCTCTGGGGCTATCCCGGCGGTGCGGTGCTCTACATCTACGACGCGCTGTACAAACAAAACACCATTGAACACGTGCTGGTGCGCCACGAACAAGCCGCTGTGCATGCTGCTGATGGCTATGCGCGTGCCACCGGTGAGGTGGGTGTGGCCTTGGTCACCTCTGGTCCCGGTGTGACCAATGCGGTCACCGGCATTGCCACGGCCTACATGGACAGCATTCCCTTGGTGGTGATCACGGGTCAGGTGCCCACCCACGCCATTGGTTTGGATGCCTTTCAAGAGTGCGACACCGTGGGCATCACACGCCCCATCGTCAAACACAATTTCTTGGTCAAAGACGTGGCCGATTTGGCCTTGACGATCAAGAAAGCCTTTCACATTGCGCGCTCTGGCCGTCCCGGCCCGGTGGTGGTCGACATCCCCAAAGACGTATCGTTCAAAAAGACCAGCTACACCGGCTACCCCCAAGAGGTGAGCATGCGCTCTTACAACCCGGTGCGCAAAGGTCACACCGGGCAAATTCGCAAAGCCATGAATTTGCTGATGGGTGCCAAACGGCCTTACATCTACACCGGCGGTGGGGTGTTGCTCAGCAACGCCTCTGACGAAGTGCGTGCCCCGGTCAACATGATCGGCGCACCTTGCACCAGCACCTTGATGGGTTTGGGTGCCATACCGGCCAGCGACCCCAAGTTTTTGGGCATGCTGGGCATGCACGGCACGATCGAGGCCAACAATGCGATGCAGCATTGCGATGTCCTGATCGCGATTGGCGCACGGTTTGACGACCGGGTGATTGGCAACCCCAAGCACTTTGCCCAAAACGAGCGCAAGATTGTCCACATCGACATCGATCCGTCCAGCATTTCCAAGCGGGTCAAGGTGGATGTGCCTATCGTGGGCGATGTCAAAGACGTGCTCACCGAGTTGATGAACCTGATCTCCGAGTCCAAAGCCAAAGTCGATGCCAAAGCATTGGCCGATTGGTGGACCACCGTGGAAGGCTGGCGCTCACGCCAGTGCCTGGGCTATGACCGGGGCAACAAAGACGTGATCAAACCCCAGTTTGTGGTGGAAACGCTTTGGAACATGACCAAAGACGTGGATGCCTACATCACCTCCGATGTGGGTCAGCACCAAATGTGGGCGGCCCAGTATTACCGCTTTGACCAGCCCCGGCGTTGGATCAACTCAGGCGGCCTGGGCACCATGGGTGTGGGCATTCCTTATGCCATGGGCATCAAATTGGCCAAACCCGACAGTGAGGTGTATTGCATCACCGGTGAAGGTTCGGTTCAGATGTGCATCCAAGAGTTGTCTACCTGTTTGCAGTACAACACCCCGATCAAGATCATGGCCTTGAACAACCGCTACCTGGGTATGGTGCGACAGTGGCAAGAGATCGAGTACTCGGGCCGCTACAGCCACAGCTACATGGATGCGCTGCCCAACTTTGTCAAACTCGCCGAGTCCTACGGCCATGTGGGCATGTTGATTGAGCGCCCGCAAGACGTGGAGGGCGCTTTGATCGAGGCGCGCAAGCTCAAGGACCGCACGGTTTTCATGGACTTTCGCACCGACCCGACCGAAAACGTGTTCCCCATGGTGCAAGCCGGCAAGGGCATCACCGAAATGCTGCTGGGCAGCGAGGACTTATAAGGCGAGTCGCGCCAGTCTGCGCTGACCCAAACCCCATCAACCCCGAGAAGAATCTATTGCCCGCCAACTTTGCCGGTTACCGCTGGCAGACGAGGGCGGTGACACCTCAGCAAGTCCCTTGCGACGGTGTTTGAGCGAAAAGAGGAATCCCCATGAAACACATCATTTCTGTCTTGTTAGAAAACGAACCCGGCGCTTTGTCCCGGGTGGTGGGCCTGTTTTCGGCCCGTGGTTACAACATCGAATCTTTGTCGGTGGCCCCCACCGAAGACCCCAGCCTGTCGCGCATGACGCTGCAAACCGTGGGCTCGGACGATGTGATCGAGCAAATCACCAAGCACTTGAACCGCTTGATCGAGGTGGTCAAGGTGGTGGACCTGACCGAAGGCGGCTATACCGAGCGTGAATTGATGATGGTCAAGGTGCGCGCAGTGGGCAAAGAGCGCGAAGAGATGAAGCGCATGGCCGATATTTTCAGGGGCCGCATCATTGATGTGACCGACAAAAGCTACACCATTGAAGTCACCGGCGACCAGTCCAAAAACGACGCTTTTTTAGAAGCCTTGGAACGCTCGGCCATTTTGGAAACCGTGCGCACGGGCGCTTGCGGCATTGGCCGTGGTGAACGTGTGTTGCGCGTTTGATGCACACAACCATTTCCCAACCCTTTTTCACCCAGGAGAAATCATGAAGGTTTATTACGACAAAGACTGTGACTTGAGCATCATCAAGGGCAAGACCGTGGCCATCATCGGCTATGGCTCGCAAGGCCATGCCCATGCGCAAAACCTCAACGACAGCGGTGTCAAGGTGTTGGTGGGTTTGCGCCCCGGTGGTGCCAGCTGGAACAAGGTTGAAAAAGCCGGTCTCAAGGTGGCCTCTGTCGCCGATGCGGTCAAGGCCGCCGATGTGGTCATGATTTTGTTGCCCGATGAGCAAATTGCAAGCGTCTACAGCAACGATGTGGAACCCAACATCAAAAAAGGCGCGTCTTTGGCCTTTGCCCACGGCTTCAATGTGCACTACAACCAAGTGGTGCCGCGTGCCGATTTGGACGTGTGGATGGTTGCCCCCAAGGCGCCTGGCCACACCGTGCGTTCCACCTATGCCCAAGGCGGTGGTGTGCCCCATTTGGTGGCCGTTCACCAAGACTGCAGCGGCAAAGCCCGTGACATGGCGCTGAGCTATGCCATGGCCAATGGTGGCGGCAAGGCCGGTATCATCGAAACCAATTTCCGCGAAGAAACCGAAACCGACTTGTTTGGCGAGCAAACCGTTTTGTGCGGTGGCGCGGTCGAGCTCATCAAGGCGGGTTACGAAATCTTGGTTGAAGCCGGTTACTCTCCCGAGATGGCTTACTTTGAGTGCTTGCACGAACTCAAACTCATTGTGGACCTGATCTATGAGGGCGGCATTGCCAATATGAACTACTCGATCTCCAACAACGCAGAGTTCGGTGAGTATGTGACCGGCCCTGAGGTGATCAACGACCAGTCGCGCGCTGCCATGCGCAAAGCCCTGGAGCGCATCCAAAACGGCGAATACGCCAAGGCTTTCATCTTGGAAGGCCGCACCGGCTACCCCAGCATGACCGCGCGTCGCCGCTTGACCGAAGACCACTCGATCGAAAAAGTAGGTTCGCAATTGCGCTCCATGATGCCTTGGATTTCCAAGAACAAATTGGTGGACAAAACCCGCAATTGATGGCGTGATCACTGTGCACAAAGGCCACCCCGGTGGCCTTTGTGTTGATGTTTTATTCAACGATACACTGAGACCATGGCATCCAACGCTTACCCACACCCCATCTTGGCCCGCGAGGGCTGGCCCTTCATTTTGCTGGCCTTGGTACTCGCAGTGGGCACGCATGCCACCCTGGGTTGGGCATGGGCTTTGCCGTTGGATGTGATCTTGGTGTTTGTGGTTCAGTTTTTTCGGGACCCTGCGCGCACCATTCCCGATTTGCCCAATGCCGTGTTGTCGCCCGCCGATGGGCGCATCGTGAAAATCGAAAAAACTTTTGATCCTTTTGCCCAGCGCGAGGCCATCTTGGTCAGCGTGTTCATGAATGTGTTCAATGTGCACAGCAACCGCTCCAGCGTCAATGGGGTGGTGCGCAGCGTGAGCTACTTCCCCGGCTTGTTTGTCAATGCCGATTTGGACAAGGCTTCGACCGAAAACGAGCGCAATGCGGTGGTCATTGATGCCGAAATTGCGGGTGCGCAGCACACCATCACCTTGGTGCAGGTGGCTGGTTTGATTGCTCGGCGCATCCTTTGTTATGTGCAAGCCGGCCATGTGCTGCAAAAGGGCGAGCGCTATGGCTTTATCCGTTTTGGTTCGCGCGTGGATGTGTATTTGCCCTTGAGCGCTCAGGTATTGGTCGCGCCCGGTGACAAAGTGTCGGCCACGCTCACCCCATTGGCCACCGTGGGCTGATTGCCCTGTGGCCCCAAACCCCATGAGCGAGCCCACCGACAAAGCCGACGAAGCGCCCGCCCGCCCGCGCAAGGGCATTTACGTGTTGCCCAATTTGTTCACCTTGGCGGCTCTGTTTGGTGGGTTTTATGCCATCGTGATGGCGATGAACAACCACTTTGAAATGGCGGCCATGGGCGTGTTTTGCGCCATGGTGCTCGACAGTTTGGACGGCCGTGTGGCCCGCATGACCAACACCCAAAGTGCGTTTGGCGAGCAAATGGACTCGTTGGCCGACATGGTCTCTTTTGGTGCCGCTCCCGCCCTCATCGCCTACGAGTGGTCGCTCAAAGGCCTGGGCCGTTGGGGTTGGGTCGCTGCTTTTGTGTATTGCGCTTGCGCGGCTTTGCGTTTGGCGCGGTTCAACGTCAATACCTCGGTGGTGGACAAGCGCTACTTTCAAGGTCTGCCGTCACCTGCTGCGGCCGCGCTGGTCATGGGCTACATCTGGATCATGACCGAAATGCAATGGATGGATGCCACCATCACCTGGATGATGTTTGCGGTTTGTTTGTTTTCGGGCTTGACCATGGTCACCAATTTGCCCTACTACAGCTTCAAAGACCTGCAAATGAAAAAAAGCGTGCCCTTTGCCGCCATCGTCTTGTTGGCCTTGATCATTGCCGTCATCAACATCCACCCACCCTTGGTGTTGTTTGCTTTGTTTGTGATGTATGGCTTGAGCGGTTACGCGGTTTATGCGTACCGCAAGGCCAAAGGCGTGCAAACCAGTGTCATCAGCACATCGACCGATGAGCCTGATGAAAAAGGTTTGCACAACTGATGCAAAGCCTGTGATATGCTGTGCGCCATGAACACCACCAGCTTGCTACTGCTACTTCGCGCCGTCGGGCGGAGTGGATAGTGCACGCGCATTCCATCCAAGGCCCGTATGCCAGTGCTACGGGCCTTTTGTTTTTTGGCTATGATTTTTCTTGAACAGGAGCGGCGACATGAGCGACCAATTGATCATTTTTGACACCACTTTGCGCGACGGTGAGCAGTCCCCAGGCGCCTCCATGACCAAGGACGAAAAACTGCGCATTGCGCGCCAGCTCGAGCGGCTCAAGGTCGACGTGATCGAGGCCGGTTTTGCCGCCAGCTCCAATGGCGACTTTGAGGCGGTGCAAGCGATTGCCAATGCCATCAAAGACTCCACGGTGTGCTCTTTGGCCCGCGCCAACGACCGGGATATTTCCCGCTCGGCCGAAGCCCTCAAAGGGGCCAAGCGTGCGCGCATCCACACCTTTATCGCCACCTCCCCTTTGCACATGGAGAAAAAGTTGCGCATGTCGCCCGATCAGGTTTTTGAGCAAGCCCGTCAATCGGTGCGCTTTGCCCGTAACCTGCTCGACGACATCGAGTTCAGCCCCGAGGACGGCTACCGCAGCGACATGGACTTTTTGTGCCGTGTTTTAGAGGCGGTCATCCATGAGGGGGCCACCACCATCAACGTGCCCGACACCGTGGGTTATGCCATTCCCGAGTTGTATGGTGAGTTCATTCGCAGCTTGCGCGAGCGCATCCCCAACAGCGACAAAGCCATTTGGTCGGTCCATTGCCACAACGACTTGGGCATGGCCGTGGCCAATTCATTGGCGGGGGTCAAGATCGGTGGTGCACGACAAGTGGAATGCACCATCAATGGCTTGGGCGAGCGGGCGGGCAACTGTTCGTTGGAAGAGGTCGTCATGGCGATCAAAACCCGGCGCGATTATTTTGGCTTGGATTGCGGTGTCGACGCGCGCCACATCCTGGCAGCCAGCCGCATGGTGAGCCAAACCACGGGCTTTGTGGTGCAACCCAACAAAGCCGTGGTGGGGGCCAATGCCTTTGCCCATGCCTCGGGCATCCACCAAGATGGGGTGCTCAAGGCGCGTGACACCTACGAAATCATGCGTGCCGAAGACGTGGGCTGGAGCGCCAACAAATTGGTGCTGGGCAAACTCAGCGGGCGCAATGCCTTCAAGCAGCGCCTGTTGGACTTGGGCGTGGAGATGGAGTCCGAGGCCGACATCAACGCCGCCTTTGCCCGATTCAAAGAATTGGCCGACCGCAAGAGCGACATTTTTGACGAAGATATTTTGGCCCTGGTCAGCGAAGAAAACACCCACCATGGCGATGATGCCTATGGCTTTGTGTCCTTGGCGCAGCACAGCGAGACCGGCGAGCGACCGCAGGCCAAAGTGGTGTTCACCGTGCATGGCAAAGAAGTGCATGGCCAGTCCGATGGCAATGGCCCGGTGGATGCTTCTCTCAAGGCGATTGAAAGCCATGTGAAGAGCGGTGCGGAAATGGTGCTTTACTCCGTCAACGCCATCAGTGGTTCGACCGAAAGCCAAGGCGAGGTCACAGTGCGCTTGCAAAACAGTGGCCGGGTGGTCAATGGCGTGGGTTCAGACCCCGACATCGTGGTGGCATCGGCAAAAGCGTACTTAAGTGCACTCAATAAGCTGCAAAGCAAGGCCGACAGGGTGGCTGCTCAGGGTTGACTGGGTGTGGAATGAGGCAGTTTGTTTACTTGATGAATCTTTTCCAAGTCTTTGATCTTGCGAAATTATTTTTCTTTGTTAGACTCTGGTCTTCCAGATTTGTGGAGTGTGTTTTGAAGCAAATTGCAAGCGTTTGGGTCACGGTTTGTTTGGCCTTCGGGTTGGTGGCCATGGCCCAGGCGGCAGAGCCTGCCAAGACCTCCACGGCTTCATCCAAAAAAGCCGCCACCCAGGCCCAACGCCAGAAAGCCAAAACCAAACCACCCGTCAAGGCCCGTGTGGACACGCGTCCTTCTTTTGGCAAGGTGGCGGGTTTGCACCAGGTGAGCGACGAGCTCTCTCTCAAATCTAGCGTGGCCTTGGTGGTTGACCAAGACACCCAGGAAGTCTTGCTCAGCAAGAACGACAGTGCGGTGTTGCCCATTGCATCCATCACCAAGCTGATGACAGCTCTGCTCATCAACGATGCCCAGTTGCCCTCGGACGAAATGATCACCATCACCCAGGACGATGTGGACACCGAAAAGGGCAGCAGTTCGCGCTTGCAAGTGGGCACCAGTTTGCCCCGTGGTGAGTTGTTGCACCTGGCCCTGATGGCCAGCGAAAACCGCGCCGCCCACGCCTTGGGCCGCACCTACCCCGGTGGTTTGCAGCATTTTGTGGGCTTGATGAACCAAAAGGCCAAAGACATTGGCATGACCGACACCCGTTTTGTCGAGCCCACTGGTTTGTCCAGTAAAAACCAGTCCAGCGCCAAAGATTTGGTCACATTGGTGCAAACCGCTTATCGCGAGCCTTTGTTGCGCGACTTGTCCACCAGCGACAGCCATGTGGTGGATGTGGGCCGCCACAGCCTTAAATACAAAACCACCAACCGCTTGATCAACAACCCCAGTTGGGACATCGGTTTGCAAAAAACCGGTTACATCTCTGAGGCCGGTCAATGCCTGGTCATGCAAGCCAAAATTGCTGGCCGCAAATTGATTCTGGTTTTCTTGGATTCGGCCGGCAAGCTCAGCCGCATTGCCGATGCCGAGCGCGTGCGCCGCTGGGTAGAGGCCAAGCACCGCGCTTCGGCGCCACAAACATAAATCCCAAGGCTCGGGTTTTGCTGACTGAGGGCTTTCAACAAGCAAGTCTTCAGTAGCTTTTTATTTGCTTTTTTGAGCCAATGGCGCTTTTGCGGCATCCAAAAACGCTACACTTGTTTAACTTCGAACAGAAGCAATTCCCCCGACCGACAAGAGTGCCCCAATCGTTCAGGCACTGCGGTAGCCTGGGTGAAGCATTCATTGATGACAAGCCGTCAAGCCCAAATTCAAGAAGACACCAATTTTCGGGTTTTGCGCATCCTGCAAGAAAACCCCGATTTGACCCAGCGTGAGCTTGCTGAAAAACTCGGTGTCAGTGTGGGCGGCCTCAACTACTGCCTCAAAGCCTTGATGGACAAGGGCTGGGTGAAGATGCAAAACTTCCACCAGAGCAAAAACAAATTCAAGTATGTTTATTTGCTCACGCCCCAAGGGGTGAGCGAGCGCATGGCCCTGACCAGCCGCTTCTTGCAGCGAAAAATGGCCGAGTACGAGGCTTTGAAGGCGGAGATAGATTCCCTTCGCCTTGAAGCCGGTTCAAATGCTTTAACAATGAGCCCGACGGCAGATCAGCCATGACCACCATCACCCCTGTCATTCTTTGCGGCGGCTCCGGCACCCGGTTGTGGCCTTTGAGTCGCAAAAGTTTTCCCAAGCAGTTTGTGCCCCTGATTGGGCATAAAAGTTTGTTGCAATTGACTTTGGAGCGGGTGGCATCCCTGGGGCAGGGGGTGGTGTGCGTTGCCTCCGATGAGCACCGTTTCTTGGTGGCCGATGCCATGAAGGCCGCCAAAGTGCAGGGTCAAGTTTTGTTGGAGCCTGTGGCGCGCAACACAGCAGCGGCCATGGCCATCGCTGCATTGTCTGCCAAGCCCAGCGATTTGCTGTTGTTTTGCCCATCTGACCACCACATCCCCGATGTGGATGCTTTTTGTCAGGTGGTGCAGCAGGGGGCTGCGGCAGCTCAGTCGGGTGCCATCGTCACCTTTGGCATTGCCCCCACTTTTCCCAGCACGGCCTATGGCTATATCCGACAAGGCCAAGCCCGTGCCGATGGGGCTTACCAAGTGGAAGGCTTTACAGAAAAGCCTCCCCAAGAACAAGCGCAAGCCTTGTTGCTGTCGGGCAAGGCTTTGTGGAATGGCGGTATTTTCTTGTGCAGCGCCCAAACATTATTGGCGGCTTTGCAGCAGCACGCACCCGATATTTTGCAAGCTTGCCAAAACGCCATGCAACAGGCCCACCAAGATGGCATTTTTGTGCGGCCACAAGCCCAAGCCTTTGAAGCCTGCCGCTCAGAGAGCATTGACTACGCGGTGATGGAGCACCATCAAAACGTGGCGGTTTTGCCTTTTGCCAGTGCCTGGAGCGATGTGGGCAGCTGGAATGCCGTGGCCGAGCTCACCCAAGCCGATGGGCAAGGCAACCGCTTGCATGGTCAGGGTTACGCCCTGCAAGCGAACAACACCTTTGTGCATGCGCCCCACAGGCCAGTGGTGGCCTTGGGCACGCAAGACCTGCTCATCATTGATACCCCAGACGCTCTGTTGGTGGCCCACAGCAGCCAGGTGGAACAAGTCAAGCAAGTGGTGGCTCGCCTGGATGCAGATCAAGTGGCGCAATCGGCACAACACCGAAAGGTTGCACGCCCATGGGGCACTTACGACAGCGTGGATGTGGGCGAGCGCCACCAGGTCAAACGCATCACGGTGCGCCCAGGTGCCAAACTCAGTTTGCAAATGCACCACCACCGCGCCGAGCACTGGATCGTCGTCAAAGGCACTGCCCTGGTCACCCGCGGCGAAGAAGAAATCTTACTTTCTGAAAACCAAAGCACGTACATCCCTTTGGGGGTTAAACACCGCCTAGAGAACCCCGGTAAAACAGATTTGGAATTGATCGAGGTGCAGTCGGGCAGCTATTTGGGCGAAGACGACATTGTTCGGTTTGAAGATACTTATGGGCGTGGATAAAACTGTAAGACATGGCAATCGTTTCTACAACATCCGGTTTTTCATTCAGTGGAACTGACAATAAAAGCATTGTTGATGCAGCGATCAATGCAGGACTTTTTTTTCCATACAGTTGTAAAAATGGTAGATGTAAGTCTTGCATGTGCCAACTTTTATCTGGTTCAACCAAGTTGCTGTGCGACGAAACGGGTCTCACTGATGACGAAAAGAAATCTGGTTGGATATTGGCCTGTGCGAGGGCTCCAGTTTCAGAGTTAACGATTGATGCGGTGGGGGTCTCTAACCAAGCTTTGCCTGAGGTGAAGACGCTTCCATGTCGAATCAGTGAGCTGGTTTTGCTGTCAGGCGATGTCATCAAAGTGGTTTTGAGGTTGCCGCCAGGTACCCAATTCAGATACTTGGCGGGTCAATACATTGACATCATCAAAGGAGACATCAAGCGCAGTTACTCGATCGCAAACAATGGCGTTCCTGGTGGAACCATTGAATTGCACATCAAACGATTCGCAGATGGCCTGATGAGTGAATATTGGTTTGAACATGCCCAAGTTAACGATTTGTTGCGACTGAATGGACCGCTGGGTACATTCTTTTTACGAGACATTGCCACCAAAAACTTGATCTTTTTGGCAACGGGAACGGGCTTTGCACCCATCAAGGCATTGCTTGAAAGCTTGTCTCAACTCAATGTCGATGAACGCCCAAAATCTTTAAGGGTTTATTGGGGAGGACGGACGGTATCGGATTTTTACGAGAAGGCTCCAGACATTGGGTTTCCTTACGCATTTAATCGCGTTTTATCCAGAAATCTGGATGGAAGAGCCTTGGAACATGTTCAAGATGTCTGTCTTGCCGATGTTTCTGATTTTCAAGATACACAGGTCTTCGCCTGTGGATCGGTTTCAATGATTGACGATGCAAAACATGTGCTTTTTGAGGCTGGATTAAATCCTGCAGATTTTTTCTCTGATGCCTTTTTATCGTCTGGTTTTCGCTTAACCGAAGTCCATTGATGAAGGTGGTTATTCTTGCTGGCGGACTTGGTACACGTTTGAGTGAAGAGACCTCAACCCGTCCCAAGCCCATGGTTGAAATCGGTGGAAAGCCAATTCTTTGGCACATCATGAAAACCTATTCCTACTACGGCATCAATGACTTCATCATCTGCTGTGGTTACAAGGGTTATGTCATCAAAGAATACTTTTCCAATTATTTTTTGCACATGTCAGACGTGACTTTTGACATGCAAAAAAATACGATGCATGTGCATGAAAAGCGTGCGGAGCCATGGAAGGTCACGTTGGTCGATACGGGTGATGAGTCCATGACGGG
>JACCDI010903857.1_pt1 | contig 19534 bp, 16 predicted proteins | sample 7442791 | NCBI WGS metagenome assembly JACCDI01 (sample SAMN15323434, study PRJNA562643) | freshwater metagenome | isolation source: river surface water | place: USA:Blue River Watershed | collected 2017-08-15
CAGAACATGCTTCTGCTGGAAGATGGCGTGGGATCGGCAGAGATGCGCAAGAAAGCGTCGCGCATGGTGCGGCGTCTGGTCGGTGCGGCTGTGGGGGCCGCGCCGTCCCCTGACGGCAGGCCACCCCTGACCGAAATGGACGACCCAGAGGATGAGCGGGGCTTCATCGTCACCGATGGGCATCAAAGCTACGCGGTGACCTATATTCCCGTGCCCGACACGGGCGCGCGCCTGCTGTTGTTCGTCGGGGATTTGCCGCCGCCGGACCGGGACATGTGGGTGGTGCGCTCCAGCATCGACCGCACCCAGACCTCGGGCGGGGCGCAATCGGCGGGCGGGGTGATCTGTTTCACACCCGATACGCATATCCTGACCCCGGACGGGCCGCGCCTGATCCAGATGCTGCGCCCCGGCGACCGCATCCTGACCAAGGACAACGGACCGCAGGACATTCTTTGGACCGCCAGCAAGCGCATGTCAGGTGCACGGCTCTATGCCATGCCGCATCTGCGCCCGATCCGCTTCCGCTCGGGTGCTTTGGGGTCGGGCCGCCCGGATGGGGATCTGGTCGTCTCGCCACAGCACCGCATGCTGATTGGCGGCCCCACCGCGCAGGCGCTGTTCAACGCGCCCGAAGTGCTGGTGCGGGCCGAGGATCTGGTCAATGACGCGTCGGTGGCGGTGGACTTCAGCCTGACCGAGGTGACCTATATCCACATCCTGCTGGAGCGTCATAACATCGTCTTTGCCAATGGCGTGGAGACCGAAAGCTTTCACCCCTCCAACACCGCGCTCGACATGGTCGAAGACCGTCAACGCAGGGCCTTGCTGGCGCTGATGCCCGGCATCGACGCCAATCCGCAAAGCTATGGCGATTACGCACGGCGCAACCTGTCCGCGTCGGAAGCCGCGATCCTGCGGCATGACATGGCGGCATAAGCCGTCCGCGTGGTGTTGACTCTGCCCCAAGCGCCTGTATAAGCCCGCCCACAGTCCCGGTGCGATCCACCGGGGCTTTTCATTGGTGTTGGTGGCCCCCGCAAGGGGACAGCCTGTCGCCCCGGCAACGGGGAAAGGACAACGCCCTTCTGACATAACGAAGGAGATCAGCGGTGACCAAACGCACCTCTGCCAAGTACAAAATTGACCGCCGCATGGGTGAAAACATCTGGGGCCGTCCGAAGTCCCCGGTGAACAAGCGTGAATACGGCCCCGGCCAGCACGGCCAGCGCCGCAAGAACAAGCTGTCGGATTTCGGCACCCAGCTGCGCGCGAAGCAAAAGCTGAAGGGCTATTACGGCGACCTGACCGAAAAGCAGTTCCGCAAGATCTATGGTGAAGCGGAACGCGTGAAGGGCGACACCGGCGAGATGCTGATCGGCCTGCTGGAGCGTCGTCTGGATGCGGTCGTCTACCGCGCCAAGTTCGTCCCGACCGTTTTCGCGGCCCGCCAGTTCGTGAACCACGGCCACGTGACCGTGAACGGTCAGCGCGTGAACATCGCCTCCTACCGCGTGAAGGAAGGCGACATCATCGAAGTCCGCCAGAAGTCCAAGCAATTGGCGCTGGTTCTGGAAGCCGTGGCGCTGACCGAGCGTGACGTTCCGGATTATCTGGAAGTCGATCACTCCAAGATGACCGTCAAGTTCGTGCGCACCCCCGGCCTGTCGGACGTGCCCTATCCGGTCCAGATGGAACCGAACCTCGTCGTGGAATACTACGCGAAGAACTGATTTTCGCCCTGTTCAGGACGAAGCGAGGCCCGCCGTTTGGCGGGCCTCTTGCTTTTGTGCTATCGGGCAACAGATTTTACCTGAGTTTTGGGGTTTGTGCGCGATGTCAAGAAAACAGGCTGTGGAAGACCGCTTTGAAAAGGGGCTCTTCGCCTCGCGCTGGTTGATGGCGCCGATGTATGTGGGGCTGGTCGTCGCGCTGGGGATGATGACGGTGATCTTCCTGCGCGAGTTGGTCTATTACGCGCCGCAAGTGCTGACCCTGTCGCCCGAAAAGACCATTCTTGTCGTGCTGACGCTGATCGACCTGACGCTGGCAGCGAATCTGCTGCTGATCGTGATGTTTTCCGGCTACGAAAACTTCGTGTCCAAGTTCGATTTCGACGCCGGGACCGACCGGCCCGACTGGATGGGCAAGGTGGATTTCGGCGGGCTGAAGATGAAGCTCATCGCCTCGATCGTTGCGATTTCCGGCATCCATCTGCTGAAACGCTTCATGGAGATTGGCGACCCCGCGACCCCCGCGGCCGATGACCGGACCCTGATGTGGCTGACGATCATCCACCTGACCTTCGTGGTGTCGGGCGTGTTGATGGCGCTGATGGATTGGTTGCAAGCCAAGTCATCCAAGTAAGCGCCCGTTTGGAAAGCAGATCGGCAACAATCCACTGGCCTTGACCTGTCCACCCGGCTAGAACCCGCTGGCGAAAGGGGACCAGACATGACCGACATCCGCCCGCAACCCGGCATCCTTGACATCGCCCTGTATCAGGGCGGCAAGGCGCATGTGGCGGGCGTGGCCAATGTGGTCAAACTGTCCTCGAACGAGAATCCCTTTGGCGCGTCGGACAAGGCGAAAGAGGCCTTTTCGCGCACCGTGCACAGCCTGCACCGCTATCCGTCCACCGACCATGCCAACTTGCGCGACGCCATCGGCGATGTGCATGGGCTGGACCCCGACCGCATCATCTGCGGCGTGGGATCGGATGAGATCATCACCTTCCTGTGCCAGGCCTATGCCGGCCCCAAGGATGAGGTGGTGTTCACCGAACACGGCTTCCTGATGTACCGCATCAGCACGCTGGCCGTGGGGGCCACGCCCGTGGAGGTGAAGGAGCGGGAGCGCACCACGGATGTGGACGCCATCCTTGCCGCCTGCAACCGCCGGACGCGGCTGGTCTTCCTTGCCAACCCGAACAACCCCACAGGCACCATGATCTCGATGGCCGAGGTGGAGCGTCTCGCCGCCGGGCTGCCCAAACAGGCGCTTCTGGTGCTGGACGGGGCCTATGCCGAATATGTCGAAGGGTTTGATGGCGGCGCGGCGCTGGTGACCCGGTCGGAAAACGTGTTCATGACGCGGACGTTTTCCAAGATCTACGGTCTTGGCGGGTTGCGGATCGGCTGGGGCTATGGCCCGCGCGCCGTGATCGATGTGCTCAACCGCATCCGCGGGCCGTTCAACCTGTCCACCACCCAGCTTGAGGTGGCCGAGGCGGCGGTGCGTGATCAGGATTTCGTCAACCGCTGCCGCAACGACAACGCCCGCATGCGCCATTGGCTGGCCGAGGCGCTGGCCGAACTGGGCATCCCCTCTGACACCTCGATGGCGAATTTCGTGCTGGCCCGCTTTGCCTCGACCGAAGAGGCCGAGGCCTGTGATACCTTCCTGCAATCGCAGGGGCTGATCGTGCGGCGTGTGGCGGGCTACAAGCTGCCGCATTGCTTGCGGATCACCGTGGGGGATGAGGCGTCTTGCCGCCGCGTCGCCCATGCCATCGGTCAGTTCAAGGGCGTGAAATGACGAAAGCCCCGATCTATGACCGCGTGGCCCTGATCGGTCTGGGCCTGATCGCCTCGAGCATGGCCCTTGCGATCCGGCAGGGCGGTCTGGCGCGCGAGATCACGGGCCATGCCAAATCCGCCGAGACCCGCGCCACGGCGCTGGAGATCGGCCTGTGCGACCGCGTGTTCGATTCGGCGGCCGATGCGGTCGAAGGGGCGGACTTGATCGTGCTCTGCGTGCCGGTGGGGGCGATGGAGGATGTCGCCCGCGCCATCGCGCCCAAGCTCAAGGCAGGTGCCTGTGTCACCGACGTCGGATCGGTCAAGCGCGCGGTGATCGAGGCGGTGGGTCCGCATCTTCCCGCCGATGTGGCCTTTGTTCCCGGCCATCCGCTTGCCGGGACGGAACATTCCGGGCCAAGATCGGGTTTCGCGACACTGTTCCAAAACCGCTGGTGCCTTTTGACCCCGACCGCGCAATCCACGCCTGATGCCATCGCGCGCCTTCGCGCGCTGTGGGAAGGCATGGGGGCCAAGGTCGATGAGATGGAGGCCGATCACCATGACCTCGTGCTGGCCGTGGTGTCGCATACGCCGCACCTGATCGCCTACACGATGGTGGGCGTGGCCGATCACCTGCGCCGTGTCTCGAATTCCGAGGTGATCCAGTATTCGGCCTCGGGCTTCCGCGATTTCACCCGGATCGCGGCGTCTGACCCGACGATGTGGCGCGATGTGTTTCTGACCAACAAAGATGCGGTCCTGGATATCCTCGGCCGCTTCACGGAAGAGCTTTTTGTTTTGCAGCGTGCCATCCGCATGGGGGACGGCGCGCATCTTCACGAGTATTTCACCCGCACCCGCGCCATCCGTCGCGGGATCATCGAGGCAGGGCAAGACACGGCGGCTCCCGATTTCGGCCGCGTGGCACCCACCTCAGGTGGTGGCGGTGGAAATCCGGCCTGATGCGGCGGGTCACGGCGCTGGCCGTGTCCTTTTTGGTTGCCATGCCCGGGGTCGCCGGGGCAGAGGCGCCCATGACGTCGCTGCGGCCCAAGCCCAACCCGGGCTATGCGGCCTTGTTGCCTGTCACCCCACTCACCACGGATGAGTCCGCTGATCCGGGCGTGGTGCGTCCCCGTCCGCGCCCCTTTGTGGCCGATCTGCCCGCTGTGACCACGATCACGACGGAAAACGCCGCCCAAACCGGCGCGCTGCGTCCCCGACCGCGCCCGATGATGACCGCCGCCTTGCCCGCCTTGCCCGCCGTGACCACGGTCACCACGGAAAACACGGCCCCGCCCGGCGCTTTGCGCCCGCGTCCGCGTCCGGTCGGATCGGTCCTGCAAGCCCCCGCCCGCGTGGTGGTGCTGGTGGCAGAGGCCGGGCCGGGCACCCTGCGCCCGATGCCACGGCCGGGGATGCTCTCGGCCATGCCCACCGCGAGCGCCGCCGCGATGCCAGCCCCGCAGGAGCCGCGCCGCAGTGGCGGCTTGTTCGGCGGTCTGTTCGGCGGGACCAAGAAACCGCCGCGCAGCACGGCTCCGGTGGCCGGTTCCGTGTGCGGCGATCCGGCGATCCGGGGTGAGGACATCGCCCGCATCACCTCAAAGGTGCGCGGCTGCGGGGTTGACGAACCTGTCCGCGTCACGGCGATCGACGGCATCCGGTTGAACGCGCCTGCCACCATCGACTGCACCACGGCGACGGCGCTGCGGACATGGATCGACCAGGGGTTGCGACCGGCCTTCAAGGGGCGTGAGATCGTCGAACTGCGGATCGCCGCCAGTTATATCTGCCGCCCCCGGAACAACATTCGCGGCAATCGCATCAGCGAACATGGGCGCGGCAAGGCCGTGGATGTGGCGGGCGTGGTCTTCTCTGACGGCAGCCTGATCACGGTGGCCGACGACTATGGCGCGAAACTGCGCCGGGCGCACAAGGCGGCCTGCGGCATCTTCGGCACCACGCTGGGCCCCGGATCAGACGGCTATCACGAGGACCATCTGCATTTCGACACTGCCAGCTACCGCAACGGCCCTTACTGCCGCTGATCCAGCATCATTGGCGCAGGGCCAAGCGGGATCGGCCCCAGCCGCATCCAGCCTTCGGACAGGACCAAGGGCATGTCCAGCACCTCTGCCGTCCCGTCCTTGGCCATCACCTCCAGCGCGCGGGTCACGGTGGGGGCAACCTCCGGCTTGACCAGTTGGGCAGCCACCAGCACCGGAACCAGATCGCGCCAGCCGGTCAGGCGCAGGTCGATCCGTCCCTCGGCAAAGCCCTCAGCGTCCGGCGTGAGATCCCCGCTGGCCGACAGGATCAGCGTGCCCCATGTCAGCGTGGCATCCCGCAGCTTCAGCGCGGCAAGTCGGGGCTGCATTTCGGCAGCATTGCGGTCCAATGGTGCGGTAAAGGACAGGGCAGCATCCACGCGCCAGCCCTCGATCAATTCGGGCAGGGTCGATTGCATGGCCAGACGACGGCGAAATCCTTCGTCCGGTGTGATCGACCGCGCCTCTGCCCGCAGGTCATGGGTCAGGGGGTCGGTCAGATCGCGCCTTGTGGTGGCGGTGATGTGGGCGATGGCCAGCGCCCAGCCCTGCGACGACAAGAGAGAGACCCCATCCCCCGACAGGTCCGTCCAATCCAGCGGCAGGGTCGCCCCCGGCAGAAGTGCGACAGTGGCCGTCATGGCCGAGGAGTTGATGGTCAATTCTTGCCCCGGCAGGTCCAGCATTTGCTGTTCCGGCAGGTCCAGCGTCACGCGCCATGGCATCCAGGCCCGCGCCGCGATGCGCGCCTCGGCGGCGGACCAGCCTGTGCCGGTGTCCGTATCGGCCAGATGCGGGCGGGTGATGTCCAAGGCGAAGCGCAAGGGAAAACCCGTCACCCGCAGCCCGTCATGCCCGGCCAGCGTGCCGGCGCCGGTCTGGGCCTTGAACCACGCCTCAGCCGCGCGTTCCACCAGACGCGCCGCCCCGAACCAGTAACCGGCCCATAGCGCCGCAAGGACCAGCACCGCGATCAATCCTCTGCGCATAGCTGCCCTTTCCTTCGCCTTCGGCCTGTTGTTTACAGGGCCAGCTAAGTGAGGGCCAGCATATGCAAGACAGCCTTTGGGTCTTCGGCTATGGATCGCTGATCTGGCATCCGGGCTTTCCCGTCGCCGAACAGCGGATCGCGCGGCTGGAGGGGTGGCACCGCAGTTTCTGCATGCGGTCCATCCACCATCGCGGCACCGAGGATCACCCCGGGCTGGTGCTGGCGCTGGACCGCGCCGACGGCTCTGCCTGCAACGGCGTGGCCTTCCGCGTCGCACCGGGGGCAGAGGCCGACACCCTCGCCACGCTGCGCGAGCGGGAGTTGGTGTCCTCGGCCTATCTGGAAACCCATCTGGACGTGCGCTTTGCCACCGGCGGCGGTGTGTCCGCGCTGGCCTATGTGATTGATCCCGACCACGTGCAGTATTGCGGCGGCCTGCCGTTGGAAGAACAGGCCCGGATCATCCTGTCCGCCACCGGCGGACGCGGGCCTAACCGGGATTACCTGTTCTCTACTGTGGATCATCTGCATGCCCTCGGTATCGCGGATGCCGACCTTGATTGGCTCGCCGCACGGGTGCGCGCCTTGGCGGGATGAACCAAAGCGCCTCTTGACCGTTCCGTCACAGGGGTTTTGCTTGGCAGCGCGGCGCGCTCTTCCTATGCTTGCCGCCACAAAACATGGGCTGCGAAAGCCCTGAACAGGGCCACGCGCCAAAAGCACGGCTCAACAGGCGGACAGGCAAGACCGGGATGGACAGATTTTCGGCAGACACCACGACGACCTTCAGCCAGCCGATCCGGCAGATCGTCTTCATGCTGGTGGCGACCGCATTGGTGGCGACGGGGGCATGGCTCATCAAGGACACGGTCCTTGGCATCTATCACACCAACCCGTTGCTGAACGGCGCCATCGTCGGGGCCTTTCTTCTTGGGGTGGTCACCTGTTTCTGGCAGGTGGTGATCCTTGTGCAATCGGTAAGCTGGATCGAGGCCTTTGTCCGCCGCAAACCCGGGGCCGAGAGCGTTCAGCCCCCGCGTCTGTTGGTGCCCTTGGCCGCGCTGCTGCGCTCGCCCGGCAAGAAGATGCAGCTTTCCAACGCCTCGTCCCGGTCCATCCTCGATTCCGTGGCGACCCGCATCGACGAGGCGCGGGATTTCACGCGCTATCTGGCGAACCTGCTGATCTTCCTTGGCCTCTTGGGCACGTTCTTTGGCCTTGCCACCTCGGTCCCCGCCATCGTGGAGACCATCCGCTCTCTTTCCCCGCAAGAGGGCGAAAGCGGCGTGCAGGTGTTCGAAAAGCTGATGTCGGGTCTGGAAAACCAGTTGGGCGGGATGGGGACGGCGTTTTCGTCGTCTTTGCTCGGTCTGGCGGGGTCTTTGGTCATTGGCCTTTTGGAACTCTTCGCCAGCCATGGCCAGAACCGCTTTTACCGCGAGCTTGAGGAATGGGTGTCCTCCATCACCCGCATCAGCATTGCGTCGGATGGCGAAGGCGGCGACATGGCGGCGATGGATGCCGTGCTGGACCAAATGGCGGGCCAGATGGAGGCCTTGCAGAACCTGTACACCCAATCCGACATCACCCGTGTCATGGTCGAGGACAAGATCGACGATCTGACGCGCGCCATTGCGGCCCTGACGGCGCGGGTGGAAACCGAAACTGGCCAGACCGCGCTTCTGGCCCGCATCGCGGATGGGCAGGAACGCCTGATCGCGCTGGTGCAGCAGAATGACGGCGCGGGCGGGGCGGATGCCGAAAGCCGGATGCGCCTGCGGTCGATCGATGTGCAACTGCTGCGGATCCTTGAGGAAATCTCGGCCGGGCGACAGGAGAGCATGGCCGACCTGCGCGGCGATCTGTCGGCGCTGACGGCGGCGATCCGGCAATTGTCACGCGGCACGGTCGGGCGGGGGTAAGCCATGGGCCTGCGCCGCCGCGACGGCAACCACATGATCTGGCCGGGCTTCGTCGATGCGGTGACGACGCTGCTGATGGTGATGATGTTCGTGTTGACCATCTTCACCGTGATGCAGACGGTCTTGCGCGATACGATCACCACCCAGTCGAACGAATTGGACGAACTGACTGGCCAGATCGCGCAACTGGCCGATGCGCTGGGGCTGGAACGCGCCAAGGTGTCGGATTTGCAGGGGCAGGTGGGGTCACTGACATCCTCGCTTGCCGCGGCAGAGGCTGAAGGCGCGCGGCAGGCGGATGTGATCGTGCAACTGACCGGGCAATTGGCGGCGCGGCAGGCGGACCTTGAAACCGCGCAAGGCAAGATCGCCAGCTTTGAGGCGCAGGTGGCCACGCTGCTGGCCGAACGCGATGCCGCGCGCGGGCAGGTGGTAGACCTGACGGCGAATGTGGATGACCTGACCAAGGCGCAGGAAAAGCTGATCTCGGAACAAGAGGCGATGCAACTGGCGCTGGCCAAGGCCCGCGACGAGGTGGACGCGCAGGAAGAGGCCGCCCGCCTTGCCGCCGCCCGGCGCGAGGCGCTGGAGGCCCTTTTGGCCGAAATGCGCACCCGCGCCGATACCGCCGAGGCCAAGGTGACCGAAGCCCAGACCAAGCTGAGCGCAGAAGAGGCCGCCCGTCTGGCCGATGCTGCCGCCTTGGAGGCGCTGCGCGCGCGGTTGAAATCGTCGGATGACGAGTTGACCGCGATGACGCTGGCCTTGGAAGAACAGCGCAAGAAGGCCGAAGAGACGCTCACCTTGCTCGCCGCCGCGCAGACCGATGCGGCCAAGGCGGTCGAAGGGCAGGATGCGAAAGCGGCGGCACTGGCGATGGCTGAACGCGCCCTGACTGAAGAACAGGCGAAATCGGTGGAGGCCGCGCGCAAGGTCACGCTGCTGAATGAACAGATTGCCGCCCTGCGTGGACAGTTGGCATCGCTGCAAGAGGTGCTCGATGCTTCAGCCGCCAAGGATGCGGCGGCGCAGGTGCAGTTGCAGAACCTTGGCACGCAGTTGAACGCGGCCTTGGCGCAGGTGGCATCGGAACAGAAACGCCGGGCCGAGCTGGAAGCGGCAGAGCGTGTCCGGCTTGAGGCCGAAAACAAGGACTTGGCGAAATTCCGGTCGGAATTCTTTGGCCAGTTGTCGCAGCTTCTGGCCGGCCGCGAAGGGGTGCGCGTGGTGGGTGACCGCTTCGTGTTCTCGTCCGAGGTGCTGTTCAATCCCGGCTCGGCCGATCTGGCACCGGAAGGACAGGCGCAGATTGCCAGCGTGGTGTCGATCTTGGATGAGATCAAGGATCAGATTCCGCCGGGCATCGACTGGATCATCCGCGTTGACGGCCATACCGACAACATACCGCTTTTGGGCACGGGCGAGTTTCTGGACAACTGGCAACTGTCGCAGGCGCGGGCCTTGTCGGTGGTGCGCTACATGCAAAACAGTCTGGGCTTCCCGCCGGATCGGATGGCCGCCACGGGGTTTGGCGAATACCGCCCTGTGGCCGTGGGCGATTCCGAGGAGGCGCGCGCGCAGAACCGCCGGATCGAGTTGAAGCGGACAGAGCGGTAGGGGGGCGGTAAGGCGCCAAATTCGTTCGAACGAATTTGCAAATTTCTTCGAAGAAATTTGCCGCTACCGCACCGTCGCGCTGAGCGTTCGGCGTTCCAGTTCCTTGCCCTCGCGCGTCAGGATCAGCGTGCCGGTGTAGTCGCCCGGCGGCCAAGGTCCCCGTGCCTTGCGTCCGGTGAACTGCATGGCTTGGGCCTGCGTGCGGTCGATGGTGATGGTCTGATCGACCACGGTTTCGGTCGGTCCGACAAGCCGCATGGTCAGCACATCGCCCGCCCGCGCGCCAAAGAAGAAGGCCCACAGGATCAGCGCGGGGGTATCCGGCGCGAAGTCCAGACGGGGCGGCAGACCGTCCTTGACGGCGGCGTAATCCGGCGCGGCATCGGTGATCCCGGCATCCAGAAAGCCGAAGCTGTCATAGGTGATAACGTCCTCCCACAGGTCCGTCGCCGGGTCCGGGGCCGCGCCGCAGGTGGCAATAGCGTCCGGGGTGAAGGGGTCCACCTCTTGCCCATTGCGCCGGACCGCCAGATGCAGATGTGGAAAGACCGTGTTGCCGGACAGGCCGATCTTGCCCAGCACGGTCTTGCGGCCCACCTGATCGCCCGCCTTCACGGTGACAGAGCCGAATTTCATGTGGCAATACTGGGTTTCCCACCCGCCGCCGTGGTCGATCACCACCCCATTGCCGCAGTCGCGCCCGTTCAGCGCCGGTGCGGCGGGGTCATCCTTGGAGATGTCAGGCATCCCGTCACGCAGTCCTTTGACGCGGCCGGGGGCGACGGGGTGGATGTTCACCCCGGCCTCCATCCACGCCTTGGTGGGCAGGCGGATGTCTGTGCCGTCATGCCCGTCATAGGTCAGCGGGCCACAGGTGAAGTCCTGCATGCCGGGGCCGGTGTCATGGTCGAAGTAGTTCTGGATGAAGCAGCTTTCCCCCAAAACGCAATCCACGGGAAAGCCCAATTCAAAGGCCCCCGCCATTCCGGCGGGGGCCACTGTCAGTGCAATCGTCAGCGCCCGGATCATTCCGCCGTCAGAAGCGGGGGCTTTTGCCCGGTCAGGCGGGGCTTGGCGGGTTCCTGAATCTCAAGCTCGATCCCTTCGCCTTTGACCACGACGCGGACCACACCGCCTTTGACCAGCTTGCCAAACAGCAATTCCTCGGCCAGCGGCTTCTTGATGTGCTCCTGGATCACGCGGCCCAAGGGACGTGCGCCCATCTTGTCGTCATAGCCCTTTTCGCCCAGCCACGCGGCGGCTTCGGGCGACAGTTCGATGTGGACGCCCCGGTCCATCAACTGCGCCTCAAGCTGCAGAACGAACTTTTCCACCACCTGGAAGATCGTTTCCTTCGCCAGCGGGGCGAAGCTGATCACCGCATCCAGACGGTTGCGGAATTCCGGGGTGAAGGTGCGTTCGATGGCGGCGGTGTCTTCGCCGGTGCGGCGGTCGCGGCCAAAACCGATGGCCGATTTCGCCTGTTCCGACGCGCCCGCGTTCGAGGTCATGATCAGGATCACGTTGCGGAAATCGACCTGCCGGCCGTTGTGATCGGTCAGCTTGCCGTGGTCCATCACCTGCAACAGGATGTTGTAGACATCCGGGTGAGCCTTTTCCATCTCGTCCAGCAGCAGCACGCAATGCGGGTGCTGATCGACGCCATCGGTCAGCATGCCGCCCTGATCAAAGCCGACATAGCCGGGGGGCGCACCGATCAGACGCGAAACGGCGTGCTTTTCCATGTATTCCGACATGTCAAAGCGCAAGAGTTCCACGCCCAAGGTATTGGCGAGTTGCTTTGCCACCTCGGTCTTGCCCACGCCGGTCGGACCCGCGAAGAGGTAATTGCCGATGGGTTTTTCCGGCTCGCGCAGACCCGCACGGGCGAGTTTGATGGACGAACACAGCGCCTCAACGGCCTTGTCCTGACCGAAGACCACCCGCTTGAGCGACTTTTCCAGATCGCGCAGCACTTCGGCATCGTCCTTGGAGACGTTCTTCGGCGGGATGCGGGCGATTTTGGCCACCACAGCCTCAATCTCTTTAGTCCCAAGCGTCTTGCGCCGCTTGCCTTCGGGCAAGAGGTGCTGTGCGGCCCCGGCCTCGTCGATCACGTCGATGGCGGAGTCGGGCAGTTTGCGGTCATTGATATACCGCGCCGCCAGTTCGACCGCCGATTTGATCGCATCCGCCGTGTAGCGCAGGTCGTGGTGCTCTTCAAAATGCGGCTTCAGACCCATCAGGATCTTGATCGCATCAGGGACCGAAGGTTCGTTCACGTCGATCTTCTGGAACCGGCGGCTCAGTGCGCGGTCCTTTTCAAAGTGCTGACGGAATTCCTTGTAGGTGGTCGATCCCATCGTGCGCAGCTTGCCGCCCTGCAAGGCCGGTTTCAGCAGGTTCGAGGCATCCATCGCCCCGCCCGAGGTTGCCCCGGCGCCGATCACGGTATGAATCTCGTCGATGAAGAGGATACCGTCCGGGTGATCCTCCATCTCCTTGACCACGGCTTTCAGGCGTTCTTCGAAGTCACCGCGATAGCGGGTGCCTGCCAGCAGCGCGCCCATATCAAGGCTGAAGATCGTGGCGCGCGAGAGAACCTCAGGCACCTCTTTCTTGATGATCTTCCAGGCCAGACCTTCGGCGATGGCGGTCTTGCCCACGCCCGGATCACCGACCAGCAGGGGGTTGTTCTTGCGGCGGCGACAGAGGACCTGAATGGCACGCTCCACCTCTGCCTCACGGCCGATGAGGGGATCAACGTCGCCCTTCTTCGCCTTCACGTTCAGGTCCACGCAGTATTTCGAGAGCGCGGATTCCTTGGCCTCCCCAGCCTCGGCCTTGGGGGTTTCGATATGTTCATCGGCCCCGCTGACCGGGCGGCTTTCGCCATAGGAGGGGTCCTTGGCCACGCCATGGGCGATGAAATTCACCGCATCATACCGCGTCATGTCCTGTTCTTGCAGGAAATAGGCGGCGTTCGATTCCCGTTCTGCGAAGATGGCGACAAGGACGTTGGCCCCCGTCACCTCGGTCCGGCCCGAAGACTGGACATGGATCGCGGCGCGCTGGATGACGCGCTGGAAAGCGGCGGTCGGCACCGCTTCGGACCCTTCGACATCGGTGACCAGCGTGGAAAGGTCGTCATCGATGAAATCGACGAGCGTCTTGCGCAACTCGTCCAGATTCACCGAACACGCCTTCATCACCCGTGCTGCATCGGGTTCGTCGATCAGGGCCAGCAGGAGATGCTCCAGCGTGGCGAGTTCATGGCGGCGCGCATTGGCAAGGGCCAGCGCACCGTGGATGGCCTGTTCAAGCGTGTTTGAAAACGACGGCACGTGCTGTGCTCCTGTTCCTCAGGGTTGGCGGGGGTGTTTCGAGAACCCGTTCCAACCGTGGCCTCATGCCCTTTAGACTTCGGTTAAATCCGCCGCACTTCAAGGACAATTTGCAGGATATTGCGCTTTGCTGCATCGCGCCGTGAAAAAGTGATCCGAAGCCCGCCTTGGGCCCTCGCCTTGCCTGCCGTTGCAGCAGACAGGCGAGGGCGCGATCAGAACCGGTCCTTGCGCGCCCGAAGCGCGGCAAAGACTTCGGGTGCGGTTGCGCCGGGCAAGCCGACGGCCTTGGCAATGCCGGGCCGGGCGGCGCGCAGAAAGGGGTTGGTCGCAAGTTCCAGCGACAGCAGCGACGGCACTGTCGGCAGGCCCTGCTCTACGGCGGCCGAGGTCGCCTCCATCCGTTCGATCAAGACTTCGTTGTCCAGATCGACCGACGCGGCGAACAGAAGGTTGCTGGCGGTGTATTCATGGCCCGAACACATCAGCGTGTCCGGCGGCAGCGCCGCGAGTTTGGACAGGGTGCCCCACATCAGCTTGGGCGTGCCTTCGAACAAGCGCCCGCACCCGCCCGCCATCAGGCTGTCACCGGTGAAGACGTATTTCGAGCCGGGGAAGTGAAAGCCGATATGGCCGATGGTGTGGCCGGGAACCGCCAGAACCTGCCCGGTTTCCGCGCCGACCTGCACCGTGTCGCCTTCGTTCAGCAGGGTGGTCAGGGGGGGCAGTCGGTGCGCGTCGCTGGCAGCGCCCAGCACGCGCGCGCCGGTGGCCGCCACGATCTCCTCCGTTCCGGCCGTGTGATCGGCATGATGGTGGGTCAGCAGAATCTGGGAAAGAGTCCAGCCCTTGTCCCGCAAGACAGCCAGGATCGGCGCAGCCTCGGGCGCATCGACCAGCGCGGTGTCGCCGCTGGAAGGGTCATGCAAGAGGAATGCGTAATTGTCTTTCAGGCAGGGAATGGTAGTCAGTATCAATGGCATCAAGCGCCTCATCCTCGGCAGCACACATCGGCAAACACTACAGAATCAACTCATTACTTTGGGCGTTGCCGTGGCGGCACACTGAACGCGGTACCAACTTTCGGCAAGAGTCCGAACATGCTTATGGGCAAAAATGCACCTAGATGTTCTCGATTTGCGAAATTTTTACTATAGAACGCAACTCGGGCGGGTGGCGCAGCGGGCCATACGCGATCAGACATTGAAACTGTGGCCGGTGCAGGCGGGGCAGACGGTTGCGGGGTTCGGTTTCGCGGTGCCGCTGCTGCGGCCCTATCTGGCCGAGTCGCGTCGCGTGATCGGGCTGATGCCCGGTCCGCAAGGCGTGATGCCTTGGCCTGCGGGCATGGAGAACGTCTCGGTCCTGTGCGAGGAGACGGCTTGGCCCCTGTCCACCGGTCTGGTGGACCGCCTGGTGTTGATGCACGGGCTTGAAACCTCTGAACACCCTACGGCCGTGTTGCAAGAGGCGCATCGCGTGCTGGGACCGGGCGGACGGGCGCTGGTCGTGGTGCCCAACCGGTCCGGGCTTTGGGCGCGGGGGGACAGCACGCCCTTTGGCTTTGGCCGCCCCTATTCGATGACCCAGTTGGAAACCCAGTTGAAACGCCACGGTTTTACCCCGGAACGGTCCTGTGCGGTGCTGTTCGCGCCGCCATCGCAGGGGCGCTTCTGGCTGCGGACGGCCGACATGTGGGAACGTCTCGGTCGTCGCTTCGGGCCTTGGTTGGCGGGCGGCGTCCTGATGGTGGAGGCGTCGAAACAGGTCTATGCCCCCACGCGCGGCGGATTGGGCGCTGTCGTGCGCCGCCCGTTGCGCGCGCTGGAGGGCGTGGGCAAAGGTGTTCCCGAACCGGCGCTGAACCGGTCAGAGATGGAGGCTGGCCCCACCCCGGGGCACGCTTTGGCGGGCAATCGTCCCGCGTGAAGATTACGTGTGATGATTCTGCGTGCTGCGCGTTGGGCACGGCCGGGCTGGCGTGACCGGGGCGCCAAAGAGTCGCAGTTGAATCCGGGCGCGGCGAACGTGTCGGAAATCTTGACCACTTCTGTCGCGTTCACGGTTGCTTGACGGTTGCGGGCTAGGGCTGCCTCTGCTAAAGCCCCCCCAAAATCATCAGACGCATACACACGTGTGCGCCCTGGGCAGACCTTGGCCTTGGCGACCTTTCGCCCAGATCAGTGTCCACCGGGGCCGAGACAGCGGAAGGGTTGACGTGTCCGAACCAGCTTCGATCTCCTCCGGCATCGCCGCACGCTACGCCACCGCGCTTTTCGACCTTGCAAAGGAAGAAGGCGTGTTGGCCCAGCTTGAGGCCGATGCCGATGCGCTTTCGGCGGCACTTGCCGTCAGCGAAGACCTGCGGGCGGTGATCGCCAGCCCGGTCATCACCCGCGACGAACAGGCCGGGGCGATGGCTGCCATCGCCCGGGCGCTGAACCTGTCGGGGCTGACGGCCAGCACGCTGGGCCTGATGGCCTCCAAGCGCCGCTTGTTCGTGCTGCCGCAGATGGCTGCCGACCTGTCCGCCCGCATCGCGGCGGAAAAGGGCGAAGTCACCGCCGAAGTCACCAGCGCCGCCGCGCTGACCGCTGAACAGTCCGCCGCCTTGGCGACGGTGCTGAAAGCGAAGATCGGCAAGGACGTGAAACTGAAAACCGCCGTCGATGAAACCCTCATCGGCGGTCTCGTCGTCAAGCTCGGCTCGACCATGATCGACACCTCGGTCAAATCGAAGCTCGCGGCTCTCCAGAATGCAATGAAAGAGGTTGGGTGATGGGAATCCAGGCTGCTGAGATCTCTGCGATCCTCAAGGAGCAGATCAAGAACTTCGGCAAGGACGCTGAAGTTTCCGAAGTGGGTCGCGTGCTGAGCGTCGGCGACGGGATTGCCCGCGTCCACGGGCTGGACAATGTCCAAGCCGGTGAGATGGTGGAATTCCCCGGCGGCATCCGCGGGATGGCGCTGAACCTTGAAGTCGATAACGTCGGTATCGTTATCTTCGGGTCCGACCAGGACATCAAGGAAGGCGACGTCGTCAAGCGCACCAAGTCCATCGTGGACGTGCCCGCTGGCAACGCCCTGCTCGGCCGTGTTGTGGACGGTCTGGGCAACCCGATCGACGGCAAAGGCCCGATCGCCGCGACCGAGCGTCGCGTGGCCGACGTCAAGGCCCCCGGCATCATCCCGCGCAAATCGGTGCATGAGCCGATGGCAACCGGCCTGAAGGCCGTGGACGCCATGATCCCCGTTGGCCGCGGCCAGCGCGAACTGATCATCGGCGACCGTCAAACCGGTAAGACCGCCGTGGCGTTGGACACCATCCTGAACCAGAAGTCGTACAACGACGCCGCTGGCGATGATGAATCCAAGAAGCTGTACTGCATCTACGTCGCCATCGGTCAGAAGCGTTCGACCGTGGCGCAGTTGGTCAAGAAGCTGGAAGAGACCGGCGCCATCGACTACACCATCGTCGTGGCCGCGACCGCGTCCGACCCGGCGCCGATGCAGTTCCTCGCCCCCTATTCGGCGACCGCGATGGCGGAATTCTTCCGCGACAATGGCCGCCATGCCCTGATCATCTATGATGACCTTTCGAAGCAGGCCGTTGCCTACCGTCAGATGTCGCTTCTGCTGCGCCGTCCGCCGGGGCGTGAAGCCTATCCGGGCGACGTGTTCTATCTCCACTCGCGTCTGCTGGAACGTTCGGCCAAGCTGAACGAAGATTTCGGCGCAGGTTCGCTGACCGCGCTGCCGATCATCGAAACCCAGGGCGGCGACGTGTCGGCCTTTATTCCGACGAACGTGATCTCGATCACCGATGGCCAGATCTTCCTGGAAACCGAACTGTTCTATCAGGGCATCCGTCCTGCCGTGAACACCGGTCTGTCGGTGTCGCGCGTCGGTTCTTCTGCCCAGACCAACGCGATGAAGACCGTTGCCGGTCCGGTGAAGCTGTCGCTCGCGCAGTATCGCGAAATGGCCGCCTTCGCGCAGTTCGGTTCGGACCTTGACGCCTCGACCCAGGCGCTGCTGAACCGCGGTGCGCGTCTGACCGAGTTGATGAAGCAGAACCAGTACTCGCCCCTGACCAATGCGGAAATCGTCTGCGTGATCTATGCGGGCACCTCGGGCTTCCTCGACAAGGTGGCGGTCAAGGATGTGGGCCGGTTCGAAGCCGGGCTGCTGTCCTACCTGCGCAACCAGCGCAAGGACATCCTGGACTGGCTGACCACCGCCGACCCGAAGATCAAGGGTGCTGACGAAGCGAAGCTGAAGGAAGCCATCGCCGATTTCGCCAAGACCTTCGCTTGATCGCCGGTTTGAGAGGACAGGGACATGCCCAGCCTTAAGGACCTGAAAAATCGGATCGGCAGCGTCAAGAACACGCGCAAGATCACGAAAGCGATGCAAATGGTCGCGGCCGCAAAACTGCGCCGCGCCCAGGATGCCGCCATTGCAGCCCGTCCCTATGCGGAACGGATGAACGCCGTCATCGCGGGCCTTGCCGCGTCTGTCGGCGGATCGGCCAGCGCGCCCCGGCTTTTGGCCGGGACGGGCAAGGATCAGGTGCATCTGCTGGTCGTCATGACCGCAGAGCGCGGCCTGTGCGGCGGCTTCAACTCGACCATCGCCCGTCTGGCGCGCCTGCGCGCCAACGAGCTGATCGCGGCGGGTAAGACGGTCAAGATCCTGACCGTCGGAAAAAAGGGCCGCGAGGCACTGAAGCGTGATCTCTCCGACAAGTTCGTCGGTCACGTGGACCTGAGCGATGTGCGCCGCGTTGGCTATGAGAACGCGCAATCCATCGCGCGGGACGTGCTGGCGCGCTTCAATGCGGGCGAGTTTGATGTGGCGACGCTGTTCTACAATCGCTTCCAGTCGGTGATCAGCCAGATCCCGACCGCGATGCAGATCATCCCGGCCAAGTTCGAACAGGCCGCAGCCCCCGCGCTGTATGACTATGAGCCGGGCGAAGAGGAGATCCTTGCAGATCTTCTGCCGCGCGGCGTGGCGACGCAGGTCTTTGCGGCGCTGCTTGAGAATGGTGCCTCTGAACAAGGGGCGCGGATGTCAGCGATGGACAATGCCACACGCAACGCGGGTGACATGATCAACAAGCTGACGACGCAGTACAACCGTTCGCGTCAGGCGGCGATCACCAAAGAGCTTATCGAAATCATTTCGGGCGCCGAGGCGCTCTGAGGAACCGGAGAAACGACAATGGCACAAGGCAAAGTCACGCAGGTGATCGGCGCCGTGGTTGACGTTCAGTTCGAAGGCAGCCTGCCGGCGATCCTGAACGCGCTCGAAACCGACAACAACGGCAAGCGGCTTGTCCTCGAAGTCGCGCAGCATCTGGGCGAGAACACCGTCCGCACCATCGCCATGGACGCGACCGAAGGTCTGGTGCGTGGCGCACCGGTCAGCGACCTTGGCGCGCCGATCTCGGTGCCGGTGGGCGACGCAACGCTGGGCCGCATCCTGAACGTCATCGGCGAGCCGATCGACGAAAAGGGCCCGATCGAAACCACCACCCGCCGCGCGATCCACCAGCCTGCCCCGTCCTTCGCGGAACAGGCCACCTCGTCCAACATCCTCGTGACCGGCATCAAGGTCATCGACCTGCTGGCCCCCTATTCCAAGGGCGGCAAGATCGGTCTGTTCGGCGGTGCGGGCGTGGGCAAGACCGTTCTGATCATGGAACTGATCAACAACATCGCCAAGGTGCACTCGGGCTATTCCGTGTTCGCCGGCGTGGGTGAACGGACCCGTGAAGGCAACGACCTCTATCACGAGATGATGGAATCGGGCGTTATCAAGACCGACAACCTGGCCGAATCCAAAGTGGCCCTTGTTTACGGTCAGATGAACGAGCCCCCGGGGGCGCGTGCCCGTGTGGCACTGACCGGCCTGACCTTGGCCGAACAGTGCCGCGACCAGTCCGGTACCGACGTTCTGTTCTTCGTGGACAACATTTTCCGTTTTACGCAAGCAGGTTCTGAAGTGTCTGCGCTTCTCGGCCGTATTCCTTCGGCAGTAGGTTATCAGCCTACCTTGTCTACCGACATGGGCCAGATGCAAG
>JACCDI011185349.1_pt1 | contig 19532 bp, 20 predicted proteins | sample 7442791 | NCBI WGS metagenome assembly JACCDI01 (sample SAMN15323434, study PRJNA562643) | freshwater metagenome | isolation source: river surface water | place: USA:Blue River Watershed | collected 2017-08-15
CCTTGTCCTTGTCGTTCGACAGGTGCTTTTGCAGGTCGGCTTCGCGCAGGCGCAGGCCGTTCAGGCCGTCGCCATCGGCGTACTCGTCCACCAGCCGGTCAGGCACGATGCCCTTGGCCTGGATCGAGCGGCCGTTCGGCGTGTAGTAGCGCGCGGTGGTCAGCTTGACGGCGGTATCGGCCGACAGCTGGCGGATGGTTTGCACCGAGCCCTTGCCGAAGGTCTGCGTGCCCATGATGGTGGCGCGCTTGTAGTCCTGCAGCGCGCCAGCCACGATCTCGGAGGCCGACGCGGAGCCGGAATTGACTAGCACCACCATCTTCACCTTCTTGGCGGCCTCGGGCACGCGGGCCAGCGGGTCGCCACCGGCACGGGTGCCGTAGAACTCGCGGCGCGCGAAATAGGTCGCCTTCGAATCCGGCAGCTGGCCGTTGGTGGACACCACCGACACATCCTTCGGCAGGAAGGCAGCGGAGACGCCGATGGCGCCCGGCAGCACGCCGCCCGGATCATTGCGCAGGTCCAGCACCAGGCCCTTGATGGCCGGGTCTTGCTGGTACAGCTGGCTGATCTTCTTCGCGAGGTCGTCGACCGTCGGTTCCTGGAATTGCGACACGCGGATCCACGCGTAGCCCGGCTCGATGATCTTGCCCTTCACGCTCTGGACCTTGATCTCCTGGCGCGTGATGGTGATGATCAGCGGCTTGTCCTCTTCCTTGCGGGCGACGGTCAGCGTGATCTTGGTGTTCGGCTCGCCGCGCATGCGCTTGACGGCTTCGTCCAGCGTCATGCCCTTGACCGGCGTGGTGTCGAGGCGGGTGATCAGGTCGCCGGCCTTCAGGCCGGCCTTGTACGCGGGCGAGTCCTCGATCGGCGAGATGACTTTCACGTAGCCGTCTTCCATGCCGACTTCGATGCCGAGGCCGACGAACTTGCCCTGGGTGCCCTCGCGCAGCTCCTTGAAGGCTTTCTTGTCCAGGAAAGCCGAGTGCGGGTCGAGCGAAGCGACCATACCCGAGATGGCCTCGGTCAGCAGCTTCTTGTCCTCGATCGGCTCGACATAGTCGGACTTGATCAGTCCGAACACGTCAGCCAGCGTGCGCAGCTCCTCGACCGGCAGCGGCGTGCCGGCATTGCGCTGTGCCAGCGCGTCGAACTGCATCGACCCGGCGATGCCGGCGATCAGTCCCAGTCCCACCAGTCCGATGTTTTTCAGTCTGCTACCCATCTGTCACCTGTTGATCCATGTCAGCGGGTCGATCGCCCGCCCTTGATGCCGCATTTCAAAGTATAAACCCGATTGATCATTGCCGCCGCTGTTGCCCACGGTGGCCACGACATCGCCGGCTTTCACGCGGTCGCCGGGGCGCTTCAGCACCGCCTGGTTATTCCCGTAAATGCTCAGGTACTGGCCGCCATGGTCCACGATCAGGAGGTTGCCGAAGCCGCGCATCCAGTCCGCAAAAACGACTTCGCCGGCGCCGGCGGCGCGCACTTCGCTGCCTTCGGCCGCCTTGATGAAGATGCCCTTCCAGGCCGGGCCGTCGGCACGCTTCGCACCGAAGGTGGCCGCCAGCTCGCCCTTGACCGGGAGCTTGAGCTTGCCGCGCTGGCCGGCAAAGGCCTGGCCGTCCGGCGGGGGCGGCAGTTCGGCCAGATCGTCAGCCGGCCTGCGCTCCCGTGGCTCCTTCGCCTCCTTTGCCTCTTTCGCGTCCTTGGACGGCGCGGTCTTCGCCACCGGCGCCGGCTTCACATGGTCGGCCGTTCCGTCCTTCGGGTCAGGCTTGGCCTTGTCCTCGGTACGTGATTTTGCGGCCAGTTTTTCGCGCGCTTCTTTCGCCTCGCGCTCTTTGGCCTCGGCCCGGGCGCGCGCGCGGCGTTTCGCCTCCTCCTCCTCGGCCTTGCGCTGTTGCGCAATCAGCACCGCCAGACGGTCGACCAGCGACGACAGCCGCTCCTCGTCGCGTGCGAGGCTGCCGGCCTGACGGCGCTGCTCGCCCAACTTCGACGACAGCTGCGTCACCAGTGCCTTACGCTTGCCCTTTTCCTTTTCCAGCAGCGCTTTCTGTTCACGCTGCTCTTCGGCGATGTCTTCCAGCGCAGCTCGGGTCTCTTCGACATCGGCCTTGTTGGCCTCGATCGCCGCCAGGTTTTGCTGCAGCTCGCCGATCGCCTTCACCTGCTCGGCCGACACGTAGCCGAGGTAGCGCAGCTCGCGCGCGATGCGGTCAGGGCTGTCGCCCGACAGCAGCAGCCGCACACGGTCGTCATGGCCGGCGATGTACTGTTCGCGCAGCATTTTCTCCAGCCGCGCGCGTTGCTGTGCGACGGCCGCCTCCAGTTCTTGCTGGCTCTTCGACAATGCGTCGAGATGCTGGCGGGTGCGCTGCTGCTCGGCGGCCAGCTCGCGCAATGAGCGGTTCGCGTTCGAGATCGCCTTTTCGGACTCGGCCAGCGCATCGGCCGCATGGCCATGCGCTTTCTCGGTCTTCGCGATGTCGGTCTTCAGTGCATCGAGCTTCTTGCGCAATTCGGCCCGTTCCTGCTCGGCCTGCTGCTTCTGGCGCGTGCGCTCGGACGACTTCAGCACCGGCTCCGCGTGCGCCACGCCGGCCGCAGGCGCCAGCAGCAGCGCCGCCAGCACCAGCGGCAGGGGCTGCCGGAGCCGCCGGAGGGACTGCAGCACGGACTTGCGCATCACCGTTTACTTGGCCTTGCCTTGGCTGGCGACCGCCTGCATCGCCGCTTCGATCGCGGCCGAGTCGCCGAGGTAGTAGCTGCGGATCGGCTTGAGCTCGGCGTCGAGCTCATAGACCAGTGGCTGTCCGTTCGGAATGTTCAGGCCGACGATGTCGGCATCGCTGATGTTGTCGAGGACCTTGATCAGCGCGCGCAGGCTGTTGCCATGCGCGGAGACCAGGATCTGCTTGCCGGCGCGGATGGCCGGTGCGATCGACTCGTTCCAGAACGGCACCACGCGCGCCACCGTGTCCTTCAGGCACTCGGACAGCGGGATCTCTTCGCGCTTGAGCTTCGCGTAGCGCGGGTCGTTGTACGACGCGCGCTCGTCGCTGGGGTCGAGCGCCATCGGCGGCGTGTCATAGCTGCGGCGCCAGACCAGCACCTGCTCATCGCCGTATTTGGCAGCGGTCTCGGCCTTGTTCAGCCCTTGCAGCGCGCCGTAGTGGCGTTCGTTCAGGCGCCAGCTGTGCACGGTCGGCAGCCACATCAGGTCCATCTCGTCGAGCGTCAGCCACAGCGTGCGGATCGCGCGCTTGAGCACGGAGGTATACGTCAGGTCGAAAGTGAAGCCGGCGTCCCTCAGAATGCGGCCGGCCTCGCGCGCCTCGGCGATGCCCTTGTCGGTCAGGTCGACGTCGGCCCAGCCGGTAAAACGATTCTCGCGGTTCCAGGTGGACTCGCCGTGGCGCATGAAAACAATTTTGTACATGGGAAGATGCAGAGCTTGGATGAGAAATATGACGACAAGCCTTCTATTCTATAATGGCATGCTTGCTTCAAACGAAGCTTCAAACACGAAATGCCGGGAACAGATTCACTGTGAACTTCTTGATTGACAACATCTGGCTGGTGCTGATCGCGCTGGTCTCCGGCGGTGCGCTCGCATGGCCGGCACTGTCCCGCAGCAAGCTGAGCTTGTCGACGCTGCAAGCGACGCAACTGCTGAACAAGGGTAAGGCCCAGATCCTTGATGTGCGCAATGCCGACGAATTCGCCGCCGGCCATCTGCGCAATGCGAGACACATTCCGGTCAATGAGCTTGACGCTCGCGTCGGCGAGCTCGACAAGGCACGGCCGGTGCTGGTCGTCTGCCAGACCGGGCCGCGCGCGCAGCGCGCAGCCGGCAAGCTCGCGCGTGCAGGATTCGCTGAAGTGTTTATCCTTGACGGCGGTTATGCCGAATGGCAGTCGCAGGGACTGCCGACTGCAAAATAAGCAAAGCAAGAAGGAGCGTATGCAATGGGTGCGAAAGTCCGCATGTACAGCACCGGGGTTTGCCCGTACTGCAACATGGCCGAGCGTCTGCTGAAGGCCAAGGGCGTCGATGATATCGAAAAGATCCGCATCGACCTCGAGCCGGAGCAGCGCGCGCTGATGATGGAAAAGACCGGCCGTCGTACCGTGCCGCAAATTTACATCGGCGATACCCATGTCGGCGGTTTCGACGACTTGTCCGCGCTCGACCGCGAAGGCAAGCTCGACCCGCTGCTGCAGGCAGCCTGATTCCTGCTCCGCGGCCGCGCACCTGAACCTTGATCCAGCGCGCAGCCGTCGGTCACGACGGCGCGCATCATTCCCACCCACACGAAAGCTTTTCATGTCTGACCAGAACCCGCAAGAGAACCAGCCCACGTTCAACATCCAGCGCATCTACCTGAAAGACATGTCGCTGGAGCAGCCGAACTCGCCGGCGATCTTTCTCGAGCAGGAAGGACCGTCGATCGAAGTGGCGATTGACGTCGGATCCGAGACGCTGGGCGAAGGCATCTATGAAGCGACCTGCACCGTGACCGTCACCGCCAAGGTGCGCGACAAGGTCGCCTTCCTGGTCGAGGGCAAGCAGGCCGGCATCTTCGAGGCCCGTAACATCCCCGACGGCCAGCTCGAGCCCCTGCTGGGCATCGCCTGCCCGAACATTCTCTATCCGTACCTGCGCTCCAACATCGCCGACATGGTGACCCGTGGCGGCTTCCCGCCGGTGCACCTGGCCGAGATCAACTTCGAAGTCTTCTACCAGCAGCGCCAGCAGGTGCTGGCCCAGAACGCGCCGACCCAGGTGCAGTAAAGCAGGAGATCCTGATGGCCGCGCCGCGTACCTGCCTCGTCCTTGCAGTGCTGGCGACGCTGAGCGGCGCCGCGCAGGCCGTCGATTTCCGCTCTGTCGGACCCGGCCCGGCCGTCATGTATGACGCGCCCGGGCTGAAGTCGAAGAAAGTCTTCATCGCACCGGCCGGCATGCCGCTCGAGCTGGTGCTCACCAGTGGCGACTGGAGCCGCGTGCGCGATGCGAGCGGCGAGCTCGCGTGGATCGAGAACAAGCACCTGTCGAACAAGCGCACGCTGGTCGTCGAAGTGCCACAGGCCGCAGCGCGCGCCAGCGCCAGCGACACCGCGGCTGTCGTGTTCAGCGCTGGCAAAGGTGTGATGCTGGAACTGGCCGAGCCGGTATCGTCCGGCTGGATCAAGGTGCGCCATCGCGACGGCGAGACCGGCTACGTCAAGGCGTCGGACGTCTGGGGCGAATGAACATTTCCATCCTTGGTGCCGGTGCCTGGGGCACGGCATTGGCCATTGCACTGGCCGAGCGCCAGTCGCTGCTGCTGTGGAGCCGCGATCCGCAAGCGATCGCGGACATCGCAGCGCGCCGCGAAAATGCGCGCTACCTGCCCGGTGTTGCGCTGCCCTCATCCCTGCAACTGAGCGCCGACCTGGGACAGGCGGTCGCCCATGCGCAAGGCGGGCTGCTGATCCTCGCGACCTCGTTCTCCGGCCTGCGCAGCATGCTGCGCGCGCTCAAGGGCCGGCCAGTGCCCAATCTCATCTGGCTGTGCAAGGGCTTCGAGCCCGACACCGCGTTGCTGCCGCACCAGGTGGTGGCGCAAGAGCTGGGCGCAGACCTTCCGTGCGGTGCGCTGTCGGGCCCTTCGTTCGCGCAGGAAGTCGCACGCGGCCTGCCGTGCGCACTGGTCATCGGTTCGGCATCCGAAGCGCTGCGCAAGCAAGCCATCGCCGGCGTGCATGGTGCGCAGCTGCGGGTGTATTCCAGCGATGACCTCGCCGGCGTCGAGACCGGCGGCGCGGTGAAGAACGTGCTGGCGATTGCGACCGGCATTGTCGACGGCCTCGGGCTTGGCCTGAACGCACGGGCGGCGCTGATCACGCGCGGGCTGGCCGAGATCACGCGGCTCGGCACCGCGCTCGGCGGCCGCATGGAAACCTTCATGGGCCTGACCGGCGTCGGCGACCTGATCCTGACTTGCACCGGCGACCTGTCGCGCAACCGCCGGGTCGGCCTGGGGCTGGCGCAAGGCAAGTCGCTGGATGCCATTGTCGCCGAGCTCGGCCATGTGGCCGAAGGCGTGCGTTGCGTGCAGGCGGTGCAATTGCTCGCGCAACGCCACCAGGTCACGATGCCCATCGTCGATGCGGTCGCGCAGGTCTTGTTCAGCGGCGATGCGCCGCAGCTGGCGATACAGCGCCTGCTCGCACGCGAGGCGCGCGACGAGGCGGCTTGATCCAGCGTCAGCCGGAGCGGCCGATGCCGCAGCGACACCGCAGCACGGGCTGAGCACTGTCGAGGCGGCGTTGTCGTTGAACCGGTAGAGCTTGCTTTAACCCAAGCTTGCGCCGCATCGACAGCATACAATCCCGATACGACGCCGTTGTTGAATGCCGGATATTGCGCAGCATCGCGCAATCGCCGGCGAACAACGAGCGCACCGCAACTTGCTGCAGGGACTGCACCTTCGGGAGGAAAGGTGGTCTCAGAACAAGCGCTTTGCCCTCCATCCCGTGTTCTAAACAATATCGATGATGCCCATGAGCCTGCGTTACCGTCGCCCTCTTTCGTCGTTGCGCCCTTCACTGCGCCCTTCACTGCGCCCTTCTTCGCGCAGTCGCGCCTTCACGCTGATCGAGATCATGGTCGTTGTCGTGATCATGGGTGTGCTCGCTGCACTGGTCGTGCCGCGGCTGATGGGGCGTACCGATGATGCGCGCATCCTCGCCGCGCGGCAGGACATCGCGACCCTGATGCAGGCGCTCAAGCTGTACCGGCTCGACAATCATCGCTACCCGACCACCGAGCAAGGCTTGCAGGCGCTGGTCACGCGCCCGGGCAGCGGGCCGGCGGCGGCCAACTGGAAGACCGGCGGCTATGTGGACAGGCTCAACAAGGACCCGTGGGGCAATCCCTACCAATACCTGTCGCCGGGCGTGCGCGGCGAGGTCGATCTGTTCTCGCTGGGAGCCGATGGCAAGCCGGGCGGCACCGGCGTTGATGCCGATATCGGCTCCTGGCAGGACTAAGAGGCTCGATCAACATGCCGCTAGCTGCGTTGGGGCCGCCTTGCCGTGCGTCTGTCCTGCCCGCAGCGGCCCCGTCTTGCCGGCGACGCCGCCGTGCGGCCGGCTTCACGCTGCTCGAGTTGCTGGTTGTGCTGGTCATCGTCGGCATCCTGCTCGGCGCCGTCGCGCTCAATGCCAGTCCCGGCGACCGCCAGCTGCTGCAGAACGAGGCGCAGCGTGTCGCTTTGCTGCTGCAACTGGCGCGTGACGAAGCGATCGTGCGCAACCGGCCGATCGCGTTCGAGGCCGATGATTACCGCTACCGCTTCCTCGTCCGCCAGGGCGAAGGCTGGCAGCCGCTGGCCGGTGACGCGCTGCTGCGCGAGCGCGAGTTCCGCAGCGCGCCGCTGGTGCTGGTGCTGACGCCGGCGGCCACCGACCAGCGCCCGTTGCGCATCGTGTTCGGCAGGGAGCCGGTCGACAAGGCCTTCGTCCTCACACTGTCGCTCGGACGGCAGGCAGCGACGATACGCGCCGATGGCATCGGGCATTTCACGGTCGAATGACAGGCGAGCAGATGCACAACGGCCACCCTGTCCAGAAATTACGGCGCGCATGTCTTGCGGGCTTCACGCTGCTCGAGGTGCTGGTCGCGCTGGTGGTGGTCGGTACCGCGCTCGCGGCCAGCCTGCGCGCGGTCGGCAGCCTCACGCAGAACAGCAGCGATTTGCGCTCGGCGATGATGGCTACCTGGTCGGCGGAGAACCGGCTGACACAAATCCGTCTCGCGCATGAATGGCCGTCGATCGGCAAGCGCGAATTCGCGTGCCCGCAAGGCGAGCTGCCTTTCCGTTGCGAAGAACAGATCCTGTCCACGCCCAACCCCTCCTTCCGTCGCGTCGAGGTCAGCGTGATCGACGAGCGCAATCCGGGGCGCAAGATCATTACGCTGTCGCAGGTGGTGCCGAATGCGCTCTGACACCGTCCTGCGAACCGTGCGACCGGGGCCGTATGCGGACCCGGTGCGGTATCGTCAGCGTCGCCAGAGCGGCCTGACGCTGGTCGAACTGCTGGTCGCCATCGGCGTGCTGGCCTTCGTCGCCGTGCTGGGCTGGCGCGGGCTGGACTCGATCACGCGCGCACGCGCCGCGCTCAACACTGAACTGGATCACACGCGTGGCCTGCAACTGGCGTTTGCGCAATTGCAGACCGATTGCGCCAATGCGGTCGACGCAATCACCCTTGACGGTCGCTCGCCGCTGGCCGTGACCGCGGACCGCATCACGATCGCGCGCCGTGTGCAGCTCGATGCACAGCCGGGCAAGCTGCAGCTGGTGACCTGGCGCCTGCGCAACGGCGTGCTGACGCGCGAAGAATCGCCGCCGACGCGCGACCTCACACAGCTGGACCAGTACTGGCAGTTCGCCGCAGCCGGCGGCTCCGGTCCGGTCACGCTGCGCAGCGGCCTGCGCGCAATGGATCTGCGCGTGTGGACCGATGATGGCCGCGGCTGGCGCAGCTGGACGCAGGTGCAGTCATCGACCACGCCATCACAAACACCACCGGCGCTGACCTCGCGCGGCGCGCTGATGAACCCGGGCGCTGGCACCACCGCCATGCAGACGACCTGGGCCGGGCTCGAGGTGTCGCTGCAGATCGAGGGCAATGCGGCGCCGATGACCAAGGTCTTCATGTTGGGGGCGACCTGATGCGCACGCAGCCGCCCACCGCGCGCGCGCATCAGCGTGGCGTGGCCATTGTCACCGCGCTGCTGCTGACGACGCTCGCCATCACCATTGTCGCCAGCCTGTTCTGGCAGCAGCAGGTGCAGGTGCGCTCGATCGAGAACCAGCGCCTGCAATTGCAGAAGCAATGGGTACTGCGCGGTGCGCTCGACTGGGCGCGACTCATCCTGCGCGAGGATGCGCGCTACTCGGCGATCGACGACCTGAACGAACCCTGGGCCGTGCCGTTGTCGGAGACCCGGCTCGACCGCTATGTCGAGTCGGCGTCCTTGCGCGGCAATGCCGGCAGCGCGGTGCTGTCGGGCGGCATCCAGGATGCGCAGGCGCGCCTGAACCTGACCGGCCTGGCCACCCGCGGCGGCATCAACCCGGCCGAGGTGCAGGCCTTCGAGCGCCTGCTGGCCGCACTGCGGCAGGATCCCGGACTGGCGCGCGCGACCGCGCAGCAAGTGGCCGCGTCGCAGCGCGCGGCCGCTGCCACCGCAGACGCCGGCAGCCCGCGCCCGATCGCCTTCGTGCAGGTCGATGACTTGCTGGCCGTGCCCGGCTTCACGCCGGCGGCGCTGGCCGCGATCCGCAACCATGTGGTGTTCCTGCCGCGCGCGACGCCCGTCAACGTGAACACGGCGCCGCCCGAGGTGCTGGCTGCGCGGCTGCCGCAGCTGTCGCTGGCCGACGCGGGCAATCTGGTCAATGCGCGCCGCAGCGCGAGCTTCCGCGACCTGAATGACCTTGCGGCGCGACTGCCGGGCCGACCGGAGCCGCCGCCGCCATCGCAGGTCGCGGTCGCGACCAGTTACTTCCTTGTGAATGGCCGTGTGACGATAGGCGAGGCCAGCCTGCAGGTGCAGGGGCTGGTCGAGCGTCACGGGCCCACCACACATCTGGTCTGGCTGCGCGAGGTCTGAGATCATGAAAGACATGTTGGCCACTGCTCCCTCTGCTTTGTACCTGCGCCTGCCGGCGCGCGCGTTGCCGCGGGATGCGGGCGCATCCCTTGCCCCGCTTTCTTTTGCGATCGTCACCCGGGGCCGCCTGCAACGCATCGGCCATGCGAGCCTGCCCGAGCTGGGCACGCTGATGCAGCAGTCACAGCGCGTAGTGCTGTTGCTGGCCGCGTCCGATGTCAGCGTGTTTCGTATCGCCGTACCGCCGCTGCCGCCGGTTCGGCTGAAGGCAGCGCTGCCCGCACTGGTCGAGGACCGTGTGATCGGTGATCCGGCCGATTGCGCGATCGCGGTGGGTGCGGCGAATGGCGCCGGCACGAGCGCCGGCACGAGCGCCGGCAATCAGCGGCTGGTCGCGGTCGCGGACCGCGCGTGGCTGCAGGGCTGGATGGAGACCTTGCGCCGGCACGGCGCGCGTCGCATCTCTGCGCTGCCGTTCGCGCTCTGCCTGCCGCTGCCGGCCGGTAGCGTCGCTGCCAGCCTGGTCGAGCTGGGTGCGCAGCGCGAGCTGGCACTGCGCCTGTCGGCGCACGAGGGCATGGGACTACCGTTGTCCGCCGACGCCAACGAGCAGTTGCCGGCCGAAGTTTTTCAGTTGCTGTCGACGTTCGCGGGCCAGCGCCCGGTGCAGCTGGCCTTGCCGCCGTCGCTGCTGGACGAATTCCGCCGCGCGTATGCGCCGCTCGCTCCGGCCGGCGCAGCGGACGCGGCCCGGGACACTGCCCGGGACGCGGCTGCGATCGATCTGCGCGAAGAGAACTGGGCGGCCTGGGTCGAGGGCGCCGGCCATGTGACGGTGGATCTCGCCAGCGCGCTGTTGACCGATGATGGCGCGGCGGCCGACTGGCGCCCGTGGCGCTGGCCGCTTGCGCTGGGCGCGGCTCTGCTGTTGCTGAATGTCGCCGCGCTGAACTGGGACTGGTGGCAAATGCGCAGTGAGGGCGCGCAGTTACGCGAGGCCATGGAGCGCAGTTTCCGGCGCAGTTTTCCGGACGAGGCGCTGGTCGATCCGGTGGCACAGCTGCGGCAGAAGCTCGCCGCATCAAAGCAGGCTGCCGGCGAGTCCGCCCCCGGCGACTTCGTGGCGCTGGCTGCGTCGCTCGGCGATGTCTGGGCCGAGGCCGCTCCCGCGATGGGTGTCGACGCGCGCGCCATCGCGTCGATGGACTACCGCGATGCGGTGCTGACCGTGCGCTTCAAGCCCGGGCAACAGCCGTCACTGGATGCAGCGCGCGCCGCATTGGCCGCGCGCGGCCTGGAAGCAAGCGCTGTGGTGGGCAATGCAGCCGGGGATGCCGCGCAATGGCAAGTCAGGAGCACGCGATGAATCGTATCGGCAGCATCGAGACCCGTGTCGCTCGCGGCGGCCTGCGCAGCTTCTGGCACCAGCGCAATGCACGCGAGCGACGTGTGCTCGCCGTCGGTGGCATGGTGCTCGCGCTCGCGCTGCTGTGGCTGGTCGGTGTCGAGCCGGCACTCGACGCGCGCGAGCGCTGGCGCAAGGACCTGCCGCAGCTGCGCGCCGATGCGGCGCAGGTGCAGTCCTTGTCGCAGCAGCTCGCGACTGCGCCGCCACGCGCGGCGAATCCAGCCACGGCGGTCGACAAGGCGTCGCTTGATGCCAGCCTGACGGCTCAGGGCTTGAAGGCGCAGTCGCTGGACCTGCAGAATGCCGGCGGCGTGCTGCTGGTGCGCATCAGCCTGGCCGATGTGTCGTTCGCGGCGCTGACCGAATGGCTGCAGCAACAGCAGCGTGCATCGCAATTGTCGGTCAGCGAGGCCAGCGTGACCGCGCGCGAGCGACTTGACCGCGTCGACGCCCGGCTGACGCTGCGCCGCCAGCCATGACGCGCTGGTGGGCCCGTCCGTGGGTCTGGATACTGGCCGCGTTGCTGGCCGCAGGCGTGACCGTGGTGGCGACCCTGCCGGCCGCGTGGCTGGTGCCGCTGGTCGAGCAGCAGACCGGTGGCCGCGTGTCGCTGGGCGACCCGCAGGGCAGCGTGTGGCAGGGCTCGGCTTTCATCGGCGCTGCCAGTGCTGCCGGCGAGCCGCTGGCGCCCTTGCTGCCGGGCCGGTTCCGCTGGCGGCTGTCGCCGCTGGTGCTGCTCGGGCGGGTCGATGCCGAGCTCGCCAATGAGCAGGCGCTGGCGCAACCGGTGACGGTGCAGGGCAGCTGGCGCAGCTGGGACGTCGGTGCCGGTGCGCTGCTGCTGCCGGCCGAGCGCCTGGCGGCGCTGGGCGCGCCGCTGAACACGGTGAAGCCCTCGGGCCGGATGCGGCTGTCGTGGCCGCCGCTGGTGCTGCAGCGCGCGCCGGATGGGCTGCGCATCGACGGTCGCATGCAGCTCGACATGACGGAAATTGCATCGGCCTTATCGCCGGTCAAGCCACTGGGTGCATACCGGATGGTATTTCTCTGGCGTGGCGATGCCGCACGCCTCACACTGGGCACCCTTTCCGGACCGCTGATGCTGGAGGGCGCAGGTGATATCGTTCACGGCCGGCTGCAGTTTTCCGGGCAGGCCTGGGCCGAAGCAGGGAAGGAACAGAGCCTGGCGATCTTGCTGAACCTGCTCGGTCAGCGCCGCCAGGTCGGAAGCCGTAGCGTGATCGCACTCGAATTCAAATGAAAAAAATATCGCTCATAGCCATACTGCCGCTGCTGGTGCTGGTGCTGGTGCTGTCACTCGCCAGCCTGCCCGCCCGCCGCGCCCAGGCGCAAGACCCGTCGTCCAACCAGGCCAGCCTGAACTTCGTCGGTGCCGACATCGAGAACGTGGTGCGTGCGATCGGCCACTTCACCGGCAATACCTTTGTGATCGACCCGCGCGTGAAGGGCACGATCAATCTCGTGTCCGAGAAGCCGGTGACCAAGGCACAGGCCTTTGACATGCTGACGTCGGTGCTGCGACTGCAGGGCTATGCGGTGGTGCGCACGCCGGACTACATCAAGGTGTTGCCCGAGGCCGATGCGAAGCTGCAGGCGGCCCCGGTCACGACCGGCAAGGTGCGCGGCGATCAGATCGCGACGCAGATCTTCCGGCTCAATCATGAGAGCGCCAATGGGCTGGTCGCGATCCTGCGGCCGCTGATCTCGCCCAACAACACCATTGCCGCGGACCCGACCAACAATACCCTCGTCATCACCGACTATGCGGACAACCTGAAGCGGCTGTCGCGCATCATTGCATCGCTCGATGTGCCCGCGATCGGCGAGCTCGATGTGCTCAAGCTCAATCATGCGATCGCTCTGGACCTGGTCGTCACCGTCAACCGCATGCTCGATACCGGAACCGGCGCGCAGGGCGCGCCCGACCCGGCGCGGGTGGTGTTGCTGGCAGATGCGCGCACGAACTCGGTGATCATCCGCGCGCCGACGGCCGCGCGCGCGAACCTGGCGCGCACACTGATCACCAAGCTCGACCAGCCGACCGCGATGCCCGGCAATGTGCACGTGGTCTATCTGCGTAATGCGGAGGCGGTGAAGCTGGCGCAAGTGCTGCGCGCAGTGGTGGCCGGCGAGTCCGGCGCTGCAGTCACGGCGACGCCGACTGCAACGACGCCGGCTGTGCAGACTCCGACCGCGCAAAGCGGCCTGCAGGCGCCGCCCGCATCGCAGGCGCCGCAGCAAGGACCGCTGCCGGCCGGCGGTGTGGCCGGTTTCATTCAGGCCGACCCGACCACCAACACGCTGATCATCACCGCCAACGAAAGCGTGTACCGCAACCTGCGCGCCATCATCGACCAGCTTGATGCGCGCCGCGCGCAAGTCTATGTGGAATCGCTGATTGTCGAAGTCAGCGCCGACAAGGCGGCCGAGATCGGCGTGCAATGGGCGGCGCTGTCCGGCGACGGCAACAGCAGCTACCGCGTCGGCTTGCTGACCGGATTTTCTTCGGAGGGCAATAACCTCGTGCAGCAGGCCGCGTCGGTGCTCGGACCGAACAAGACGCCGCTGGCGCCGGGCAATGGCCTGACCGCATCGATCTTCAGGCAGCGCGACGGCGCGCTCGGGCTGGGCGCGCTGGCGCGTGCGCTCGAGCGCGATGTGAAGGCCAACATCCTGTCGATGCCGAACCTGATCACGCTCGACAATGAAGAGGCGCGCATCATTGTCGGCCAGAACGTGCCCTTCATCACCGGCCAGTTCACGACCGCCGCATCGGCCGGCGCGGCCGGCGTCAATCCTTTCCAGACCATCGAGCGGCGCGATATCGGCCTGTCGCTGCGGGTGCGGCCGCAGATCTCCGAGGGCGGCACGGTGAAGATGGCGATCTACCAGGAGACCTCCGCAATACAGCAGTCGACCACCTCCGGGCTGATCACCAGCAAGCGCTCGATCGACACCAATGTGCTGGTCGACGATGGCCAGATCATCGTGCTCGGCGGCCTGATCGAGGACACGCTGAGCGACACCACGGAAAAAGTGCCGGGCCTCGGCAGCATTCCCATCATTGGCCACCTCTTTCGCTTCCAGTCCAAGAAGCGCGGCAAGACCAACCTGATGGTGTTCATCCGGCCGACCGTGGTGCGCAATGATGCGCAGAGCGTGGCCGTCGCCAGCGATCGTTATGACTACATCCGCGGCGCGCAGCAGGCCATCCGCCCCGACCCCAATGCGCTGATGACGGGCACCGAGCCGCCGCAGCTGCCGGTGCTCGACGCTGGCCGTCCCACCGGCGGTGCGATGCTGCGTCGTGACGCGGTCCCGGGCGTGACCGGGACAGGGACAGGGACAGGGACAGGGACAGGCAGCGGTGCAGCGCCGGGCGCGAACAAGCCGGTCCCGGGCGCGGGTGTGAAACCTTCGGCGCCGGCCGAGGTCTTTCCTGTTGAGCCGCCCGTGATCAACCAGCGATGATCCCACCGATGCAAGTCCAGGACACCCGCCGGCATGCTGATGCGCCGGCCACCAGCGATCCGCGCCTGTTGCCCTTCGGCTTCGCGCGCGACCATGGCGTGCTGGCGCAAGCCGGCCATGATGGCGCACACGCTGTCGTCGATGTCTGGGTCTCCGAAGCCACCGCACCTTCGGCGATCGCCGAGGTCAGCCGTCGCTATGGCCGTGTGCGCATACACACGATGCCGCGCGAGCAGCTCGAGAGCGCGATCGCGCGCGCCTACGCGGGCCATGGCGGCGATGCGGCGCAAGTGGTGGGCGAGGTCGAGTCCGACCTCGATCTCGCGCGGCTGATGCAGGACATGCCGGCGGTCGAGGACTTGCTCGAATCGGCCGACGATGCGCCGGTGATCCGCATGATCAATGCGCTGCTGACGCAGGCACTGCGCGAGGGCGCATCCGACATTCATATCGAACCGTTCGAGCAGGTGTCGGTGGTGCGTTTCCGCATCGACGGCCGCTTGCGCGATGTGGTGCGGCCGAAGAAGGCGATCCATGCGGCGCTGATCTCGCGCATCAAGATCATGTCGCAGCTCGACATTGCCGAGAAGCGGCCGCCGCAGGATGGGCGCATCACCTTGCGCGTCGGCGGCAAGCCCGTGAATGTGCGCGTGTCCACGCTGCCCACCGGGCATGGCGAGCGCGCAGTGCTGCGCCTGCTGGACAAGGAAGGCGGTCGGCTCGACCTCGAGCAGCTGGGCATGGCCGAGCGCACGCGCGCGCAGTTCGACAAGCTGATCAGCCAGCCGCACGGCATCGTGCTGGTCACCGGGCCGACCGGTTCCGGCAAGACCACCACGCTGTATGCGGCGCTGTCGCGGCTGAACACCTCGACCACCAATGTGCTGACCGTCGAAGACCCGATCGAATACGAGCTGCCCGGTGTCGGCCAGACCCAGGTCAATGCACGCATCGACATGAGCTTTGCGAAGGCCTTGCGCGCGATCCTGCGGCAAGACCCGGACGTGATCATGATCGGCGAGATCCGCGACCTGGAGACCGCGCAGATCGCGGTGCAGGCGTCCCTGACCGGCCACCTGGTGCTGGCGACCTTGCACACCAATGATGCAGCGGCGGCGGTGACGCGCCTGCTGGACATGGGCATCGAGCCCTTCCTGCTGTCCTCGTCGCTGCTGGGCGTGGTCGCGCAGCGGCTGGTGCGCAAGCTGTGCACGCATTGCCGTCGCCATGACGGCCAGCATTGGCACGAGGTCGGTTGCGACAAGTGCGGCCATACCGGTTACCAGGGGCGGGTTGGCATCTATGAGTTGCTGCTGGCAACGGACCGCATTCGCGCGCAGATCCATGAGCAGGCGTCCGAGGCCGACATTCGCGCGACTGCACAGCGCGATGGCATGCAGCTGATGCGCGAAGATGGCGAGCGCTGGGTAAGCGACGGTGTCACGTCCGAGGCCGAGCTGCTGCGGGTGACCAAGGAATAAGCGCATGCCCGCCTTTCGTTATGAAGCTGTCGACGCAAGCGGTGCCACCAGCAAGGGGGTGGTACAGGCCGACAGTCCGCGTGCCGCACGCTCGGACCTGAAGTCGCGCGGGCTGGTTCCGCTGGCCGTCGAGGCCATCGTCGGCCAGGTCGATGCGCAGGGCCAGCCTGTCGCGCGCGGTTGGCGTTTCGGCGAGAAGCTGTCCACCCACGAGCTCGCGCTGTTCACGCGACAGCTGGCCTCGCTGCTGGAAGCACAGCTGCCGCTGGAGCAGGCCTTTGATGCGTTGATGGAGCAGGCCGAGCGTCCGTACGTGCGCGACCTGATCGCTTCGATACGCGCTGAGGTGATCGGCGGCTCCTCCCTGTCCGATGCATTGGCACGGCATCCGCGCGACTTCGCCGACATCTATCGCGCGCTGGTCGCGTCCGGCGAGCAGATCGGCCAGCTGTCGCGCGTGCTGTCGCGACTGGCAGACTTCGTCGAGCGCCGCAATGCGCTGGTGCAGAAGGTCAGGCTGGCCTTCACCTATCCGGCCATTGTCACCGTGGTCGCGTTCGCGATCGTGGTCTTCCTGCTGACCTATGTGGTGCCGCAGATCGTGTCGGTGTTTGCGAACACCAAGCAGAAGCTGCCTTTCCTGACGGTCGCGATGCTGGCGCTGTCCGATTTCGTGCGGCACTGGGGCTGGCTGGTGGCCTTGCTGGCGGTTGTCGCATTCCTGCTGTGGCGGCGCGCGCTGCGCCATGAAGACGCGAGGATGCGCTGGCACAGCTGGCTGCTGACCGCGCCACTCTATGGCCGCTTCGAGCGCAGCCTGAATACGTCGCGCTTCGCGAGCACGCTGGCGATCACCATCAGTTCCGGGGTGCCGATCTTGCGCGCGCTGCAGACCAGCCGCGATACGCTGTCGAATGTCGCGATGCGCAGGCAAGTTGAAGAAGCCACGGCCAGCGTGCGCGAGGGCATGGGTCTGGCGCGTGCATTATCGGCGCACAAGTATTTCCCGCCGCTGCTGATCCACATGATCCGCGCCGGCGAAGTCACCGGTGAGCTGCCGCAGATGCTGAACCGCGCTGCACAGATGCAGGAGCAAGACCTCGAGCGCCGCGCGCTGACCATTGCCGGCTTGCTGGAGCCGGCGCTGATCCTCGCGATGGGCGTGGTAGTGTTGCTGATCGTGCTTGCGGTGCTGATGCCCATCATCGAGATCAACCAGCTGGTGCGATGAATACCGATCCGCCGAACAATCAGAATCTGGATAACCCGACATCGAAGCGATGAACGCCGCGGCCCTCAACCCCAACCGGCAACGCCTGCCAGCCATCGTCAGCCTGCTGCTGTTTGCCGCGCTGTGCGCATCGATCGCGTACTGGGTGCTGCAGTGGCTGGCGCCGGCGCCGCGCGCGGTCGCAGCGCCGGTGGCCAGCGAACAGGTGATGCCACCCGTCGCGGCAGCGGCGAATCTTTTTGGCGGCGCCGCGAAAGGCGCCGGCGTGGTGAATGTGCAGCTGCGCGGCATCATCCATGCCGGCAGTGCGTCTGGCAGCGTCGCCATCATGACGGTCGATGGCAGTGTGCCGAAGTTCTATCGTTTGAATGCGGAGCTGATGCCGGGAGTGACGGTGAAGGCCATCCATGCGAGGACCGTGGTGCTGTCGGAGCGCGGTGCCGAGCGCGAGCTGGTGCTGCCGGCGTTCGCCGCACAGGAGGGTACGAGTGGTGCTGCGGTGCGGGCCATGCCTGAGCAGAGCCCGCAGCAAGTGCAGCCGGCAGTCCAGCCACAGCCTGCCGCACCGCCGCCGCAGCAACCGGTATCACCGCAAGGCCAGCTGCAAGTGCCGCAGCCTGCGGCACAAGCCGTCGGCCCGAGTGCGCTGGGCAGCGACGCAGCCGGCGGTGAAGAGCCGCAACTGCAGAATCCGCGCGCCGCGCGCAATGCACGGCGACCGCGTTATCGCGACGAGTGACGCGCTGCGACCGGCAGCGCGCTGCCATCGCAGGCAGCGTTACAGCACATAGCGCGACAAGTCTTCATTCACGGCCAGTGCGCCGAGCTTGTCATCGACATACGCGGCGTTGATCTCGACCACTTGCTGGTCTTGCGTACCGGCGTCGAATGACACTTCTTCCAGCAGCTTTTCCATCACCGTATACAGCCGGCGCGCGCCGATGTTCTCGGTTTTCTCGTTGACCGAATAAGCGATCTCGGCCAGACGGCGTATGCCATCGGCCGCGAAATGCAGCTGCACCTGCTCGGTTGCCAGCAGCGCTTCGTATTGCCGCGTCAGGCAGGCATCGGTCGCGGTCAGGATGCGTTCGAAATCGGCGATCGCCAGCGACTCCAGTTCGACACGGATCGGAAAGCGTCCCTGCAGCTCCGGTATCAGGTCCGAGGGTTTGGCGAGATGGAACGCACCGGATGCAATGAAGAGGATATGGTCAGTCCTGACCATGCCGTACTTGGTGTTGACGGTGGTGCCCTCGACCAGCGGCAGCAAGTCGCGTTGTACGCCGGCGCGCGATACATCGGCGCCCTGGGTGTTCGAGCGCGATGCGATCTTGTCAATCTCGTCGAGGAAGACGATGCCGTTCTGCTCGATATTGCGGATCGCGCGCTGACGAATTTCTTCTTCATTCACCAGCCGCGCCGCTTCTTCTTCGACCAGCAGCTTCATCGCCTCGGCGATCTTCAGCTTGCGCGACTTCTTGCGCCCGGAACCGAGGCCGGCGAACATGGACTTGATCTGCTCGGTCATTTCTTCCATGCCCGGCGGCGCCATGATCTCCATTTGCGCGCGCGGCTCGGCGACCTCGAGTTCGATCTCCTTGTCATCGAGGCCACCTTCACGCAGCCGCTTGCGGAAGGTTTGCCGCGTCGCATTTGCATTCTTGTCCTCGGGGGCGGCAGCGCTGGAAAAGCCGAAGTCGCGCGCGGGCGGCAGCAGCACGTCGAGGATGCGGTCTTCGGCGGCATCTTCGGCCTGCGCGCGCACTTCGCGCATCGCGCTCTCGCGGGTCTGCTTGACGCCGATCTCGGCCAGGTCGCGGATGATGGTATCGACATCGCGGCCCACATAACCGACCTCGGTGAATTTGGTGGCCTCGATCTTGATGAAGGGGGCATCGGCCAGCTTGGCGAGGCGACGTGCGATCTCGGTCTTGCCGACGCCGGTCGGGCCGATCATCAGGATGTTCTTCGGCGTGATCTCGTGGCGCAGTGGATCCGGCACTTGCTGGCGGCGCCAGCGATTGCGCAGCGCGATTGCGACCGCGCGCTTGGCGCGCGACTGGCCGACCACATGCTTGTCGAGTTCGGCGACGATTTGTTGCGGGGTCAGGTTCATAATGGGCTTACAGCGTCTCTATCGTGTGCGACAGGTTGGTATAGATGCAGAGCTCGCCGGCAATCGTGAGCGCCTTCTTCACGATTTCGTCGGGGGCCAGCTCGGTGTTCTCGTACAGCGCC
>JACCDI011111103.1_pt1 | contig 19531 bp, 16 predicted proteins | sample 7442791 | NCBI WGS metagenome assembly JACCDI01 (sample SAMN15323434, study PRJNA562643) | freshwater metagenome | isolation source: river surface water | place: USA:Blue River Watershed | collected 2017-08-15
CTGAACGGTCGAGGATAGCGCGTGCTTGCTGGGCCGCTGGCATGTCCATCCAGCCATCAGGCTTACTCAAACGGACGCCAGGGAGGATTCCATCTCGCTTCAGCTTCTGTACGGCATAAACCAGGTTCTATGGTCTAACATTAGCCAAATTGAATAAACAGCAACAACAAGGCACTGGGGGCGATGCGATTAGCAGGCTCTCAGAAGTTTGCTATGTGCTAATCCGTGCTGATGAGCTGCGGGATAGAAATAACTGAACGGTCGAGGATAGCGCGTGCTTGCTGCGCCGCTGGCATGTCCATCCAGCCATCAGGCTTACTCAAACGGACGCCAGGGAGGATTCCATCACGGTTCAGATCCTGCAAGGCATCTTCGAGACTGCTAACAAATGCTCCTGGGCGGTGTCCGTGCTGATGTAAGTGGGACAGCATCAGGATTTCACGCAACGGAACCACCGCTGCTGTATGACCTTCATAACGAGACTTCCACGCGAGATTCGCGAGGCAGATGCCAAGGAGGATGTGGTACTTCTGGCGTTGGGGATGATATTGAAGCAGTTTTCCAGCTACTTCCCATGAGCCCCGGTCCAGCATTGACATCCAATGCTCAAAAGGCTCTCCAAGGTGGAAGCGAAAGCGAACATAGCTCTCGGATGTTCCAATAGAGACTTTTGTTTCCAGCTGTTCCACACTAATGAACCTTGCAAGCGTTGTACTTCCGCCCGCTTCAGACGTATCCACAGGCATAAGGAGACGACTTAAGATGAAAACATCTCTGCCTTTGGATAACGTGTCTGCCTGGTGATATCCGCCGCGTGGGGTTTGTTGGCGGCCCTGATGACGCAAAATGTCGCTTGCAAAAACCTCAACATATGTGTCATAACTCGCATCTCCAGCCTGCTCACGCCAAATACTCGCCAGCGTGAGGAACGTCTGGACAACGGATGCACCGTGTCGCGTAAGGTGAGCGATAGCTGTTTGGGCATCAAAGCCAATTGCATTACTTAGGTTGACGCGAAGTCCATCCACAGGAACCTTTGTAATCAGCTGCTCATCGGCCGCCTGCTCTGACCAAAGTTTTGTATTGATGATCGATACCAGCGCTTTGGTCGCAGTTGCCGATGTCGGAATACGGATAGTGGCTGCTGCTGTGATATTGCCCCGCGGGCCACTCCGCTTTGATGACTGCTTCTGACGTGTTGCCAGTATCGTCACTGCGGCCTCCCACTTGGCCTGTGCATCCATCCAATTGCGAATCACATCCGCCAGCGGGTCAGGCAGGTTCTCGCTGTCACCAGTGCTCGAAGCACCCAATGATAAATCGCCAGTCGCGACGGCAACTTTGACAGCCCGCTCGCAACGCTCCAAGCGGTCCAGCGTTTCAAGAAGGGATGCGTCATCCACGGAAAGGGGATGCCCATGCTGTCGCAAGTACATCAGCTCAGCGATGATTTCCGCGACGCTTCCCCCTGGCGACGATGAATCAGGCATCTGCGTCCGTTGCAAGAGAGACATCCAAGGCCTTAAACAATGCCGTGACCTCATCCCCGACTTTCAAGCCAATCGCTTCAGCAGCACTCGGAATGATTGCACTCACAATTGGACCAGCAGCAGTTTCCATATGTACAATCACCAGCGTAGGACCGGAAATGATCTGTGTGACCTTTCCACGAATCTGGTTGGGAAAACTAAGCTTCATAGGTTTATCCTTCTCTACAACTGCGAGTGAAATGTCGGATGCACGGAACATCACGCGGACATCCGAACCCTCCGAGAGCCCAAGAACTGCCGGGGCACCAGCATCCACGAGAGAGACAAGTGCTTCCGTATCAGCTACACGGATGTACACGAGAGCTATCGTGCCATCCTCCTGTATACGCATCACCTTACCCCGCAGCTGATTCGGCAGCGTGACGGGAACGGTTCTCAGGACGCCAACATGACCTTCCATCTCGACCGCCGTAATACCGGAAAGGGGAAGGCCAACTTCATCGCACCACGCCTGAACATCTGAGCGGGACCTAGCCTCAAGCAGCCAGACAATCCTTCCTTCTTGCAATGAGTGAAAGCTGCGGTACCCACGGACATGCCCTGATGACTGCCCTGCCTGCGCGATCTGCTTTACACGCTCTGGAGTGATTTCATCCACCGGGATGTCATGGATTGTCATAAATATTGGCATCGATGTCTTCCAAATATCCTACCCGCTACATGGGCAAAGCCCGGCAGTGCATATCCCTGTCCTGAGGCATCCGTGATGCCCACTTGGTTTCATGGGATGATACCGGCATGGAGATTTTTCATCCGCTGAGCAATTTGCGTATCGCATTTGAGCCATCCGGCAAAATGCAACCCCGTGACCTTGTCCTGCACTTTCATGGAGCACATGACATTGTTTTTGGTGCCGCTGCGAGGCGATTTCCCGGTGCTGTTGCCGCTGCGGTAAACCTGAATGGCCTCAGCGGTGCCTATCAAGGTTTTGTTGGGCGGGATGCCCATTGGATGTTTGTAAAGCTCATCGCGGAACTCCAGCAGGCGAGTGGGGGCTCAACCTTTTCGAGCATCACCCTTTCATCCTTTTCAGCCGGCTATGGTGCGATACGTGTATTGCTACAAGACCCAAGGTGTGCTGGGATGATTGATAACTTGGTCTTGGCTGATACCGTTTATGCAAGCTTTGGGGATGCGCGAAACACGTTGGGGAGCCGGCCGTTTCCCAGCAGTGAGCAGAACAAACCGTTTATCGATTTCGCAAAGCTCGCCGTACGCGGTGAAAAGGGGATGGTCATCACGCACTGTGAGCTTGAACCCGAGACGTATTCATCAACGGAAGAGGTAGGGGACCTTATTCGGGATGCAATCGCTGCTAATTTATTACCAGTGGATGAAGCGTGGACCGGTGGTCTTCTTGTTAAGGGAAAAGTTCGAAAGGGACGTTTCGTGTCGATCGCAACACGGGGAAAACAGGGAAGTGACCATCTTGCGCACTTACGAGCACTAGGCACTTGGTACCGCCTACTCCCACGGGTCTAACACCGATAGTGGCTGTCACTTATTTAAACGGCATAAAAATGAGTGCGCGATAGGACGATCGAAACCTAGTGGGCACTAAGTTACTTGGCTGCCGCACAGGCGGCACAAGTTCCATTCAGCTGAATGCTGGCATCCGTGAGGTCAAACCCAGTTTCGGTCTCAAAGAAGGTGATCAGCTCGGCAGGAACCTCGGATGCGTCCACATCGGTTACTTTGCCACACACCTGACAGATCAAGTGGTGATGGTGATGGTGTGTCAGGTCATATCGAACAGCATTACCAGTGCGCACAGCGGCGACATCGCCTCGCTCAACCATCGCATCCAGCGTACGATAAACCGTAGCCAGGCCTATCTGAAAGCTGCGTACTTTGATTGCACCGTATATTTCCGATGCAGTCGGATGGGTACCATGAAGGTCGCCAAGTGCAACCAGCACTGCTTTGCGCTGACTCGTGTTCCGCATGGCTTTAGGCCTATTCACAGAAGTCTCTTTCATAGTACTCACATCTGTATATTACAATATGTCGCTTGGATTCAGAAAGTCACCGCTTGCTTGTGTGGCAATTCCAACGTAATGCTTCGCCAGAATTAACTTACGTGCGAAGTCAATCACCTGTAGAATCGGAGGCACGATGTCAAGTCCACGGATTCTTGTAGCTGATGATGAACCTGCATTGTTGCGTCTGCTTGAATTTGTCCTTGGCCGAAGAGGATTTGTGATTCATGGTGTTTCCAATGGTAATGCCGCTGTTGAACTCCTCGCGTCCAATCCTCCGGATCTTGCGATTCTTGATGTGATGATGCCCGGACTTGATGGCTATGAAGTGCTTAAGTTCATCCGAAGCGATGAAGCTTTGGCGAGTATCCCAGTCGTGATGTTAACGGCACGTGCACAGCTCGATGACATCCAACGGGGGCTCTCGCTAGGCGCAGATGCCTACCTTGCAAAGCCATTTGACCCCGAAGAGCTATTGTCTGTCGTAGAATCGTTGGTAAGTTAGTAATTCTATAGCGTTGAAGCATTGCTACAAGACGACTGTTGGAGGGTAAGGCGATGTCGGTAAGTACTGAAGAAGCGTGGATAGTAGAGCCAGAGCTCAAGGATCGGCCACCGAGACGCATTGCTGCAGCTGATCGTGTTGATTACAACAAGCCATCTACACAGATTCTCACCATTTCATCCGGTGCCGTGATTGTTACAGGACTAGCCTTGTTTGCAGCGGGTCTGGCGATGAAACAAACCGCGCTCGTGATTGCCGGTGTCGCAGTCGCACTTGGTGGAATCGCCGGAATTGTTGTCTTCCCTGGTAAGGGCAAGGCATATGAGACAAAGGTTAATCGCCTCGTGGAAGTTGGGATTCCCGTACCCGCACGCCTTCTGGCAGCGGAGAATCGCGGCACTGAGGGTGGGAACCAACGTTTTGTAAAGTTCCAGTATCAGGTACCAGGACTGGATGAACCCCGACATGGTGACACGCTCGTGGATTACCATGCGCTTCCGAAAACAATCCCAAGCACCGTCACAGCACTGGTTGACCCAGAGACGCACGAATGCGAGCTCTATATCGCTTTGCCGGTAAAAGCGATTGCAAAACCGCTTGATAGGACCGCGCAGGCAGCAGTCGATGCAGCAGCTGCGAAACCGGTCAGCACGGAGATGGGGGCGATGTCGGCAGACCCGGCCGTCGTTGTAAAACGTAAGGTCGAAACCGCGCCTGAACAAAACGGCGAGAAGCGCGAAACGTACGAATAGGCGTTGTAAACCACCTATACAGGTGATACCGTATCCGCGGTTGTAGTTCCTTGGTGATGTCCTGTGAGGCATCTTCCGTCCTGTGAGACGGGCAAGGGTGCCGGTAAGCACCGGATGCATGAAATGTTGGCGCTTGCGCCCACCACGTGCCCTTGTCCTCGATTAGGACAAGGGCACGTTTTGCTTTGTGAGGTACGCGATGGCAGTGATGGACAGCGGAGATATCCGGCGAGCTGTATCCCGGATAGCACACGAAATTGTTGAGCGGAATAAGGGCGCACATGATGTTGTTCTGGTTGGCGTCCTTCGGCGAGGCTTACCCCTTGCAGAACGACTTGCGAGCCGCATCATGCAGATTGAATGCGCACCCGTACAGTTTGGGGGACTGGATATCACTGAATACCGTGATGACAACGCGGCACGGGCATCCGATTCCAATGCCTCGTCGATCGACTTTGATGTCACTGGCAAAATTGTCGTCCTGGTTGATGATGTGCTCTACACTGGCCGAACCGTAAATGCCGCGATGACTGCGATCTCCAACTACGGGCGTCCTGCGGCCATTCAACTTGCTGTTCTCGTAGATCGTGGACACCGCGAACTACCGATTCGTGCTGATTACGTTGGAAAGAATGTTCCGACATCCCGTTCTGAGCGTATCGATGTGCAGCTGGGTGAATCCGATGCCAATGACTGTGTCCTGATTACCAAGCGGGAGGGAGTCTGATGGCTACGCCACTCGCAGGAGCAGACCTCCTCGGCCTCAAGGGCCTGGATCGTGAGACGCTAAACCACTACCTCACGACAGCCGCTGAGTTTGAACAGATTATCCGCAGAGACATCAAGAAAGTCCCAACCCTCCGCGGTAAATCCGTCATCACACTCTTCTACGAAAACTCAACGCGTACCCGAACATCGTTTGAAGCCGCTGGCAAATACATGTCCGCAGATGTCATAAACATAAGCGGGTCAACATCCAGTACCACAAAGGGTGAATCGCTACGAGACACCTTTCTTACCCTGCAGGCGCTCACCGCCGACTGCATCATCATGCGAACCCCGTTTTCCGGTGCCCCTGAGCAGGCTGCTGCATGGGTAGATGTTCCGGTAATCAACGCAGGGGATGGCATGCATGAGCATCCAACGCAAGGCCTCCTTGATGCCTACACCATCCAAAAAGTCAAAGGTCCACTCGATGGCCTTAAGGTCGCAATCGTCGGGGATGTCGCACATTCACGGGTTGCGCGCTCCAATATCTGGGGGCTCTCCACCCTTGGCGCCGATGTCCACCTTGTGGGACCGAAAACCCTGATGCCGCGTGACATCCACCAGCTGCCAGTCACAGTCCATAACTCGCTGGAGAGTGGACTTGCTGGAGCCGATGTCGTGATGGTGCTTCGCCTGCAGCTTGAGCGGATGAACAAAGCACTTTTCCCGACCGCACGTGAATATCACATGACGTTTGGGATAAACGAAGCGACATTGCGCTACGCAAAGCCGGATGCCATCGTAATGCACCCGGGACCGATGAACCGTGGACTTGAAATTGGCGGAGACCTTCCGGATGGACATCAAAGTGTTGTCTGTCAGCAAGTGACATCCGGTGTTGCAGTACGAATGGCAGCTCTTTACCTCTTGCTCGGCGCGGATGGAATTGAAGGATAAGAGAAACGGACGAAAAATATGAAAACCATACTCTTGCAAGGCGGTCATGTTGTCGATCCCGCAAATCAAATCGATGGCATATTAGATGTTCTGATCGAAAATGGTGTCATCAAGGCCGTGGGACAGAATGTGGCTATTCCTGCTGATGCCGATATTCGGGACTGCACGGGACTTGTCGTCTCCCCAGGGTTGATTGACATCCATGTCCATCTGCGTGAGCCAGGTCAGGAATACAAAGAAGACCTCTACAGTGGTCTGGGCTCCGCCGCCGCGGGTGGCTTCACCGGGGTTGCCTGTATGCCAAATACGGCTCCTGTGATCGACTCTGCGCCAATCGTCAGGGACCTCGTGACACGTGCGAAAGATGTCCGCAAGGCTCGTCTCTGGGTCATCGCCGCGCTGTCCAAAGGTATGAAGAACCACGAACTTACCGAAATGGCAGATCTTAAGGCGGCCGGTGCGGTTGCGGTCTCCGATGATGCCTACCAGGTTCAGGATCCATTATTCCTCCGCCGGGCGATGGAGTATGCCGCGATGGTGGACCTCCCAGTGCTCCTCCATTGTGAAAACACGACGCTCTCCGAAGGCGGCGTGATGAACGAAGGGCTGGTATCGACAGATCTCGGCTTGAAAGGGCTTCCTCGTGAGGCCTATGAATTAGATGTTGCACGGGCTGGACTCTTGGCGATGCTTACCGGAGCGAAAACGCATATCCTTCACGTATCGACCCGTGGGGAAGCTGAGCTTGTACAGCTCTTCAAACAAAAGGGCGCTCCACTCACGGCGGAAACGGGTCCGCATTACTGGTGCATCACCGATGAAGCCGTCAATGGCTACAACACGCATGCCAAAATGAACCCACCTTTACGCACACAGGATGACTGTGAAGCCATGGCTGATGCCGTTGCAAATGGAGTCATGGATGCCATTGCTACGGATCACGCTCCACATGCAGGCTACGAAAAGTCGCAGGAGTTTGCCCTCGCGCCATTTGGCATTGTTGGTCTCGAAACAAGCCTCGCCCTTGGCGTGACCCATCTCATCAAGACCGGGAAGGTGACATGGACACGCTTCATCGATGCGATGTCAACGCAGCCGGCAAAGATTATTGGTGTGGATGCCGGGACGTTGACACCTGGGAAGTCAGCTGATGTCACTGTGATTGATCCAAATGTTACTTGGACTGTGGATGCTACCAAGTTCGTTTCTAAGGGACGTAATACTCCATTTGATGGAGTTGAGCTCACGGGACGTGCTGTGATGACGATTGTTGGCGGGGAGGTTGTTCATGGCTGAGGCAGTTCTCGTACTCTCTGATGGGAGCGTATTCAAAGGCCAACATTTTGGCGCGGCAGGGACGACCTTTGGTGAAGTTGTCTTCAATACAGGCATGACAGGCTACCAGGAGGCTCTTACTGATCCTTCTTATGCAGGTCAGCTGCTGACCATGACCTACCCATTGATTGGAAACTATGGCGTTGCCGATGTTGACATCGAGAGCAACGGCGTGCAGGTCGCAGGTTTTGTGGTCCGAACCCTCGCAGATGTTGCATCCAACTGGCGGATGCAAGGGACGCTTCATGATTACCTGGTATCCAGCGGGACCGTTGGCATTCATGGGATTGACACCCGGCAGCTGACACGTGTGATTCGGGCTGAAGGCGTGATGATGGGGGCAATCAGCTCCACGGAATCTGCGGGCGAACTACTTGAAAAGCTGCAGTCAACTACGAGTGGTTATGACCAGATTGACTGGGTGTCCAGGGTTACAACAAAGAAGCCGTATACCTGGGGGCCATCCGAAGCAGATGCTCGCTTCCACGTAGCTGTCCTCGACTGTGGAATCAAGTTTAATATTCTCCGCTCGCTCGCATCGAGAGGTGTACGAACGACTGTATTCCCTGCATCCACTCCTGCTGATGATCTGATTGCGTTGAATCCGGATGGCTATTTCCTGTCGCCAGGGCCGGGAGATCCAGCGTTGCTTGGGTATGCCATTGATACGGTCAAGACGCTGATTCATGCAGGCAAACCGGTTATGGGTATCTGTCTCGGTAACCAACTCCTGGGATGCGCACTCGGTGGACATACCTACAAGCTGCCATTTGGACACCGTGGAGCAAACCATCCCGTCAAGGACTTACTTACCGGTAAAGTCGTGATCACGAGTCAAAACCATGGTTATGCGCTCGACCCGGAATCGCTTCCAGCAGCCGATGTAGAAGTCACGCAAGTCAATCTCAATGATGGGACGGTTGAAGGTCTGAGGCATCGGCACTTACCGGTGTTTTCAATCCAGTACCACCCTGAGGCATCCCCAGGACCGCACGATTCAAACCATTACTTTGACCAGTTCGTCGCTAGCATGGAAGTAGCAAAGGGATAATCCGGTGACATCGCTCCGGGAATCTGTCAAGGGGATGAGGTCACTACATTGGTGGCCTCTCGCTTTGTTGGTTCTCGGCGTGGTAGTCCTACGGGTAATAGATATCGGTGCGGATGCCTGGAAGGACCTCGATTGGGGCACAGGCATTTGGACGGATGAAGGCTTCTACGCGCACAACGCCCGTAATCAGGTGTTGTTTGGTAAGCCTGAGCTGGATGGCTTCAACAACTACAACCTCTCTCCGGTGTTGCATGCGATTCAGGTAGCTGTGTTCACAAAGTTTGGAGTTGGGCTGGTTCAGGCACGCTTAATCTCCATCGTTGCATCGCTGCTAACCTGCGGATTTCTTTACGCTGGTGTTAGAAATGACTTTGGACCGCGGGCTGCGGCATTTTCGCTGATGCTGCTCGGTCTTGAAAGCAGCTATATCCTTTACAACCGCCTCGGCCTTATGGAGTCCCTCGGGACACTGGTCGTCGCCCTGGCTTACTACTTTTGGACCCTGGACCGCCCTTGGAGCAAGTTTCTCAGTGGCTTTATCGCAGCAGCTGCCTTTGCTGTCAAGACGACATTTCTGATCTTTCTACCCGCTCCTGTTATCGCGCTGATACTTATCAATAAACGTGACGTTCGGTCCATCGCTTCAACTACCTGGCCCTATCTGCTCGGTGCCGCGGCTTTCTTCGGCCTCTACTACGGTACCTGGTTGGGTGTGCATGGAGCTGAAGTTGCCCGGATGAACAACTTTTATAGGACGATGCAGTCGCAGCCAAGGTCATTCATTCAGCTGCTCTGGATGATTCGTCGTGCAGTAATTGGCTATCACTTTGGCTTTCTACAGCGCATGGAAACACGCTCGACGATGTTCCTTAACTTGGCGCTTGTAGGTTCAATCTGGTCGCTGTTTAAGGTGATGCCGATAGGTAAATCCAAAAACGAAGTGCTCATCGAAGGAATCCACAAAAGGCTGCTGATGCACATCGTGTGTTTGGCTGCAGGTATCCTTTTCATCTTTGTTTCCCGATATGCACCTAGTCGCTACTTTTTAGTATTTCATGTATCAGCTGCGGTTGTCGGTGGCGTGTTACTGAGCCGGTTTACCGATGTCGTAAAGGCCATCCAGGAAAATGTGTGGCTTCAGCGGGCGATGTGCGTCCTGGTTTTCCTATTTGGGTATCACGTACTCCTGCCCCTCTATAACATCCCTGAGCTGAAGAAATACTCTGAGTTGTTGGGCCTTCTTACAGCAATGTCGGTTACCGTGATTGCTATCAGGTTCCGCAGCGGGCTTTCTAAGCAACTGACACCAGCATTCATTACGACAGTTTTTTTAATGACATCTCTTGGGCAATACACAGCTTGGTTTGTGACACGCCGACATGAGACGGTGCAGGCATCTCGGTGGCTTACAGCGCAAGTCGGACCAAATGCTATTGTTGCGGGCGACTGGGCTCCCAACCTGGGATTTGAGTCCAAACTTCGGTTACCACCCGTCTTCAAGGGACTTGCGAATGATCGTGATCCTGTACAGACACTTGGGATGGACTATGTGCTGACGGGACGGACTCCGTATCCAAAGCGGATGTGGGCGGCGCTAGCCCCGGGCTTGGTTACAGACGAAAACCGGGTTTCGACATTGATGTATCACGGCTACACAATTGATCTTTACCGTGTACCGGATGCGATGAAAAAGAAGAGTGAGTGATGCTGAGAAGAGCGGTTGTTGACTGATTCTAATGGCCGTTTTGGTGCGTTTTACGTCGGTTGAGGATGACCTCGCGACGTTGTTTGACATAAGATGAATGGTTGGACGATAGGGAGTAGCAGGTATGCCACGACGCGTTGATTTGAAAAAGGTGATGGTTATCGGGTCTGGTCCAATTGTGATCGGGCAAGCGGCTGAATTTGACTATGCGGGAGCACAGGCCTGCCGGGCACTCCGCGAAGAAGGCATCTCGGTCGTTTTGGTCAACTCGAATCCAGCGACGATTATGACCGATGTTGAAATGGCAGACCGTGTTTATATCGAGCCATTGACTCCCGAGTTTCTCGAGCAAATCATTGCACGGGAGCGCCCACAGGGTCTGGTCCCAACCCTTGGCGGCCAGACTGGCTTGAATCTGGCGAGTAAGCTGAGCGAGCTGGGAATTCTGGAAAAGTACGATGTAGAACTCCTGGGCACGCCTCTCTCAACCATCCAGAAAGCCGAAGACCGGGAGCAGTTTCGCTCACTGATGCGTGAGATTGGCGAGCCTGTTCCAGAGTCGTGGATTATTGATTCCGATGGCGCGCTTGAAGACCTCTCAAAGCAGGATAATCTCCCGTGGCCGCTGATTGTCCGCCCTGCTTACACATTGGGTGGTAGTGGTGGCGGAATCGCACATACCGTTGCCGATTTACTTGAAATCGGTGGCCGGGGGTTACGCTTGTCTCCTGTCAGTCAGGTGATGATAGAGCGTTGTCTCGTCGGCTGGAAAGAAGTCGAGTACGAAGTGATGCGGGATGCAAACGATACCTGCATCACGATCTGTAACATGGAAAACCTCGACCCAATGGGTGTTCACACGGGAGATTCCATCGTTGTGGCCCCAAGCCAAACGCTTAGCGATAAAGAGTATCAAATGCTCCGCACCGCCAGCCTGAAAATCATTCGAGCGCTCGGTATCGAAGGCGGATGTAATGTTCAGCTTGCGCTCGATCCGGACAGCTACGGATACTACATCATCGAAGTTAATCCCCGCGTCTCGCGTTCATCCGCTCTCGCAAGCAAAGCAACCGGCTACCCGATTGCCCGTGTCGCTGCAAAGATTGCTATCGGGTTACATCTGGATGAAATCGAAAACAAAGTAACGGGTCGGACACTCGCGTGTTTTGAGCCTGCCCTTGACTACTGTGTCGTGAAGATTCCACGCTGGCCGTTTGACAAGTTCAAGAGCGCTGACCGACGCATCACGACGCAAATGAAGGCCACCGGCGAGGTGATGGCCCTTGACCGGAGCTTTGAATCCGGCCTCATGAAAGCTCTCCGCTCCCTTGAGATTGGCGTTCTTGGGCTTGGATATCGCCACGCTGCCGCGTGGAGTGAACAGGATCTAGATCATCTGATTGCGGTCGCCACCGATGAGCGAATCTTTGCGATTGCTGAGGCAATGCGGCGTGGACGGTCAATCGATGCCATTCATGCATCCAGTCATATTGATGAGTGGTTCCTGACGAAGATCAAGAATCTTGTCGATATGGAGCTCTGGCTGACTGGAGTGAACGATGGCTTTGTCCAGCGTTTGGCAGAAGCCAAGCAGCTTGGATTCCCTGATAGGGTTATCGCAGCGCTAGCCGGTGTACGGGTTGATGATGTCGTTCTTGCTCGTAAGGGAATGGGAATCAAGCCTTCCTATAAGATCGTCGACACGTGCGCAGCTGAGTTCGAAGCGCAAACACCGTACTTCTATTCATCGCAGGACACCGAAGACGAGCTCCTCCGGGACTAAGGGTAGGGCATACAAATGAAACAGGATGCTTGGAAACGTATCATCGTCGGGGTTGGAGGCACGGTCATCGTCCTCTTTGCCTATGGAAGTGGTATGCGGGGTCAGAAGAAAGCCCTTGAAGTTGTGAAACAAGAACGGCGTGTCTTACGTGAAGACATGCGTAACCTTCAGCTGATCACCCGTGGGCGGGAGGGGCTCCTGCATCAATACGTGGCACTCAGCCTCTTGGATGCACAACTTGCAAAGACTGCCAAGCATGGGCATGAATTGGATGCAACGGTTCTCCAGACGGCTAAAGCACATTTGGAGACATCTGTGCGTCTGGATGCCACATCGGATGCCGATGTCGACGACCTGATTGAGCGTCTCTCGACGGCGAAAGGCGCGAGTGATCTCACTGGTGTCACCAGTAGTCTTAGGGATCGACTGATGAAAATCGATATCCAGGCCGACCTTGAAACCCCTGTTACGATAAAGGCACCATCCTTAAACGATGTCCCGAAGCAGCCGGGACCAGAGATTGGTCGCTAATGGCTCAAAGTTTCCAAATGGTAAACTTTGGTTCCTTTTTCAAGCACTAGTTTGAGTACTTAGTTTCTGTTTTTTCGGTGTCATACAGGCATCAGGATTGGCTTTCAGTTTTATGAGTGACACGGTTCGACCACAGCAACAGACTGAGCGGATACCACTACCGGCTCCAAAGCTTCTTCGGCAGGAAAGTCCGGTTTCCGTTAACGGATTGCAGACTGTTTCCGATAGCCGGGATGCGGTCCGCCGTGTGATGTCACATTTAGACAGCCGCATGCTCATTATTGTGGGGCCATGTTCTATTCATGACACGAGTGCGGCACTCGAGTATATGACTCGCCTCGCTGAGATTTCAGCGGAACTATCCGATAAGCTCCTGGTCGTTGCCCGAGCCTACTTCGAAAAGCCACGTACGACGGTAGGGTGGCGCGGCTTGATCAATGATCCGCGCATGGATGGCACCTATGATATGGCGGAGGGACTACGCCTTGCACGGCGCCTGCTCGTTCAAATCACCGATATGGGCCTGCCAGTTGCGACCGAACTTCTCGACACGGCTACCCACGATTACTACACGGATCTTGTCAGCTTCGGAGCCATCGGAGCACGAACAACCGAAAGTCAGCCGCACCGTGCGATGGCGAGTGGGCTGCCGCTCCCGGTTGGCTTTAAGAATGCCACGGATGGTGGCGTACAGGTTGCCTTGGATGCAATGGTATCCGCGGGAGCATCACATTCGTATATCGGCTTCGATGACGATGGCCAGGCCTGCGTTGTAAAGACGCATGGTAACAAGGATACATCGCTGATTCTTCGTGGTGGACGCCAAAGCCAGCCTAACTTCGATCGCGTCAGTGTTGCGAGAGCGGTCGCCGATCTTGACAGAGTTGGTCTTCCAAAGGCGTTGATTGTAGATGCAAGCCATGCCAACTCCGGCTATGACCCGATGCAACAGCCTTTTGTTGCTGAACGCGTCGTAACACAGCGCCTCGAAGGGGAATCGGCGCTGAGAGGCATCATGATTGAAAGCAACCTCTTCTCGGGAAAGCAGCCGATTAGTCCTAATATGCGCTACGGAGTGTCCGTAACGGATGGCTGCCTGGGCTGGGATGAGACTGCAGCGCTCCTCCGGAGATTACATAGCCTTCTGTAGACTGCATTGCGCATATCAAATACGGAAATCATGGTGATTGCTGATACTTTAAGTTCATCTAGGACTACAAGGGTATCCGCGTCTGCCGGTTTAGCATGTTTCCGTGAAGTTCTAATTGGATCAACCGATGTCTAATGTCAAGACCGGGTAGATAAGTCACTACTTCTTTAATGCTAACTTTGTGCGTTTTTTCACAAATTAGTTATCTGTTGTCAATGTTATACGCTAAAATGCAACGCGTCTCGCCAGCGTCGTCGTGAACGCGCCTTTTCTACCGGTTTACACCTAAACTGTCCTCCCTTGGATGAACTGTGCGCTTCGTTCTGACTCTGTCGGGCATACGGGATTTTATGTCCCGCAGGGGGTAGCGCTTTGTCGTTGGATGGTCTTGGTTTGTGGAATCAGCTCCCGTTTGTTGCTGGCGGTGCCGGATTGGTGGCTGCCGGATTCTTCTATGTCAGAGTGAATCAGCAACCGGCCGGCAATGACGCGATGAATAGAATCGCCGGCTACATCCAGGATGGGGCGATGGCCTTCCTGCGGCGTGAATACCAAGTCCTTGCTGGCTATATTTTAGTCGTATCTATCCTCATGGGCGTCTTCATGGGATGGGGAGCCGCAGGCGCATTTGCAGCTGGGTCCCTCCTATCGCTTCTGGCTGGATTCTGCGGGATGCGGGCGGCAACCCTCGCTAATGTCCGTACAGCGCAGGCGGCACGAACCGGTAAAAAGCCTAACGCATTGCTGGTCGCCCTCGATGGCGGCGCCGTCATGGGACTTTCTGTCGCTGCGTTGGGACTCCTTGGTCTTAGCACGATCGCAGCTCTCTTCCCGGGAAAAGCATCCCTGCTCCACGCTTTCGCCGTAGGCGCATCTTCGATCGCATTGTTTGCTCGTGTCGGCGGAGGTATTTATACCAAAGCCGCGGACGTCGGTTCGGATATCGCAGGCAAAGTCGTCGAAGGTATTCCTGAAGATGATCCACGCAACCCCGGAGTCATTGCAGACAACGTAGGGGACAACGTCGGTGATGTCGCTGGTATGGGGGCTGACATCTATGAATCGATGGTCGCGGCAATCGTTGCGGCAACCGCCATCGCGATGACATCCGATTCGCCCGAAGCACTCGCGAAACTGGTTCCAGCCGGAACATCGTTTGAAGCTGCTAAGTCCATCGGTGCTGCACTGCCACTTGTGCTTTCTGCACTTGGACTAGTCATCTCAATCCTATCCATCTTTGTTGCACGTGCTCTCCGGAATATGAAACCTGCGACAGTTCTTAGAAGCTGTCTGATCGTTCCACCACTCGTTCTTGTCGTCGTTACTGCCGCGGTTGTCGGGATGCTTGGAGCGACACAGGCCGTTACACTTTGTCTTGGCGCAGGAGCGATTGGCGGGGCGCTTATTGGACTCATCACCGAGTACTACACAGCACATAGCCCCATTCGATCCGTCGCACAGGCATCGATAACCGGTGCTGCCACCAATGTCATCCAGGGCCTTGCGGTCGGTAAGCAGAGCGTAGCGATTCCGATGGTTATCGTCTGCGGAACCGCATACGTCAGCAACATGGCCCTTGGCCTCTATGGCATCGCGATGGCAGCGGTGGGGATGTTGGCTGCGACTGCAATCGTAATGACGGTTGATGCATATGGGCCAATTTCTGATAATGCCGGTGGCATCGCAGAAATGTCTGGACTTGGCAAGGACGTTCGTGCCATCACCGATGAGCTGGACTCTGTGGGGAACACAACGGCTGCGATTGGCAAGGGCTTTGCAATCGGAAGTGCTACGCTTACGGTTGTTGCATTGTTTGCCGCTTTCTCACTTGAGATTAAAGAAGCGGTGGGCCACGATATCAAGCTTGAGCTCACGGACGCACGTATCCTAATCGGAATTCTGATTGGTTCCATTCTTCCGTTCTGGGTTGGAGCCAGTACGATGCTCGCAGTTGGGAACGCTGCACAGAAGATTGTTCTGGAAATCAAGCGCCAGTTTGATGAAATCGTTGGATTACGGGAGGGAACGGCTGATCCGGACTCTGCGCGTATCGTCGACATCGCCACACGGGCTGCACTTTTAGAAATGATTCAGCCAGGACTCGTTGCGGTCTTTGCGCCCGTCGCTGTCGGCTTCATAATGGGCCCACAGGCGCTGGCTGGGATGCTGGCCGGTGCACTTGCCGTTGGATCCACAATGTCCCTCTTTATGGCCAATGCAGGCGGTGCCTGGGACAACGCAAAAAAGCACATCGAACAAGATGGTCTCTCGGGTGAGCTAAAGGGCGGGGATGCCCATAAAGCTGCTGTCGTTGGAGACACGATTGGTGATCCGTTCAAGGATACATCAGGACCGGCCGTAGCGATTCTCATCAAGGTGATGAGTGTTGTCAGCTTGTTGATTGCTCCGATGGTAGCGGGGCGCTAGAGTTCGATTTAAAATCGTTGCGAAAAGCTCTGGGTAACTTGAAACCCAGAGCTTTTTCGATTTAAAGATGAGCGTAATTCGCTGAGAATGATGACTTAAAAACAAACAGGAGTCACTAATGTGACTCCTGAAAGTGCCCAAGAAGGGACTTGAACCCTTACCCCTTACGGGACACGCCCCTCAAACGTGCGCGTCTGCCAATTCCGCCACCTGGGCTGGTGGTCGCGGACTAAAATCCGCCCCCTGAAGATATCGCCCCAGCCATCGGTTGTCAAGAAGAAACACATATATTCATGGTTTATCTTCTGGTTCATCAGCATCCGGGACCCGCGGACCAATAAAGAGCACCCAACGGACCTCCAACATCTCCCAATCATATTGAGCTGCTTCACCGCCACCATTCCAGTAACGGTTTCCCGTTGGGCTATAGCTACCATCCGGGCGTCCAATTCGGGCTGCCCGAGTCTGATCGCCTGCCGGGTCATTCACGATGATGCGGTCATCGTCTGTGTACCCACGAACGACCATCAAATGACCGGCACCCGTCACTTTTGTTCCCAGAATCACGGGACGGCCAGCATTGAGCTCAGCGATGACGCGCTGCTTGGTCACCTTCGACCCGTAAACCATACTGGCCGTCGGAAAGTACCCCCGTATAAACCGAAGCATTTTGTAGTGCACAGTGCCTAGGTCAGGCTCGGTGATACTGTCATCGACAGGCTTCAACAAACCCCCATATTGGCTGACATGATTGTAGCTGTCGCTCACACTGACCGGCTGTGCGGCGATTTTGCCTAGACCTGCCAGTAGCATTAGAAACGAAACCGGGCCACAGGAGCCACTGCCATCAAAGCCATCAGGAGCATCCCAGACCTGCTGCATCACAGGCATCGGAATATCGATGACAGCTTTCCCAGGACTTCGTGGCGTGATCCCGGTGAAATGCCATGGTGCTGGCGGGCCAAAGACATTACGTCCCCACGACAGCTGGTCTGGTCGGACTCGGGTTACATTAATCCGTGTACCTAGAGGATGACTCCCGCTGGCAAGCCTATCAAGGACGGTATCAGCGTAACGGTTGGCCAGAGGCCCATCCTTTCCCGTCCCTGCACGCCCGATGGCAAAGTACCAGCTTTCAAATATGCCGATGCCATCCTCTAGATTGCCATTTCCGATGATTGGAGCCCGGGTCCATGCGATAGCTAGTCGCTTAGCCATTTCGTCCACTGACGGTCGCTGTAGGCCCCCAGATGACTCGTTGGAATGCAATGCAAACATTGCGGATAACACATCAGCAGGCACTCTCCGTTGCGCCGATACTTTTAGAATGGAATCTGCAAGCGAGGAGACGAGGGCTGGGGGAGAACTTGGACACGAAGTCAACATAAGTGGCATGTGCAATTCTAGCGTTATTGGTGAGTTGCAGTATTGAAGTTCCGTGTTTGGCGTCATGTTGTGCTCTAAGTGGCAAGTTGTCACGTAATATTGGCCTCTCCTTGGTATATTCGATAGAGATGTCAGACGTTTTCGGGCTGGACATCGAGTCAAACGCGGTGTTTTGCGGGAATAGTGATTTGATGGCAAAGCGAAAATCAACTGGGGACGAGCCGCGGCGCGCTGCAAGCCCGACGAAAGCGAAATCCGGGGATGGCATTTTGCCACCGCCACTCGTGGCATTTCTGATGACGCTTGTCTTCGCGATTAGTGCGATGCTAGTTGGCCTAGCAGTCTTCTGGGGGCCGGCTCCGCTTACATCGACGGCATCTCCGGAGCTATACAGCGCTGCACGTGCCCAAAAGCACATCGAAATGCTGGCAAAAGCACCGCATCCACCGGGCACCGCTGAGCATGCCCGTGTCCGCGGGTACATCGTGGAGCAGCTTCGTGGCCTAAAACTGGATGTTCATGAGCAGGAAGCTGTCGCGACATCCAAGTCAAAGCGTGGGACGACACTTGCAAATGTCGTAAACATCATTGGTTTCCGTAAAGGTACCGCAGCAAAGCAAGGACCTCCATTGGTCTTGATGGCGCACTACGACTCAGTTCCGACTGGACCTGGGGCAGGGGATGATGCAGCGGGCGTAGCGGCGATTCTCGAAGCCCTGAGGGCACTCGGTGCCCAGCGACTCATCAATGATGTTTACGTTGTCATCACAGATGCTGAGGAACTCGGTCTTCTAGGTGCCAAGGCCTGGTTTGCATCGGATGAAGCCAAGAAACTTGGCAAGGGTGTGATCATCAATCTTGAGGCACGTGGTGGGAGCGGGCCAGTCTTTATGTTTGAGACCGGAACCGGAAACCGCCAGCTCGTAGAACATCTGAGTCAGTCAGCAGCGTACCCCGCTGCGTCATCCCTGATGTACAACCTCTACAAGCTGCTCCCCAATGACACGGATATGACTGTTGCCAAGTCATCGGGGTGGAACTTCCTGAATCTCGCGATGGTGGCAAGCTGGCAGAGTTACCACACAGCTCGGGACACACCTGAAAATCTTAGCCAATCGAGCTTGCAGCATTATGGGGAATATCTGCTTCCGCTGCTACAGCGACTTGGAAACGCACCGCTTGGCGAAGTATCAGATGTTTCAGCTGGTGATGCTGTCTACTTCGACATCGCTGGTCGGGCGTTACTCGTTGTTCCACAGTCGTATGTGTGGCCTGTCGTTGGTGCATGTGCGGTGCTCTTTGTCCTCGCAGCCCTCCTGTGCCTTGGTGACCCACTTAAACTTCGAGGCTGGCTTGTCAGTACAATCGCTGTTCCAGCAGTTGCGACGGCAATGTATTTCGGTATCCGGAGCGTTGTCCCGTATTTGTTGCCAATGGGCTCCAAGGCGCCATGGGGGATGCCGTATTCGGGGATGTGGATTGCTGGCGCCGCCCTCCTAACGGTGTTTTCGCTTTCTCTCGCCGCGTTTCGCTGGCTTTCGACGACGCCGGTTGGAAGAGCTGGAACGCTTGGTGTCGCTTTCTATTGGTTGGCGCTCTGTGGTGCATCTGCTGTGTATATGCCAGGAGCCGTCTATATAGCTGTTATCCCGCTGATGACACTTGTCCTCGCAGTTCTTCTCTGGCGTATACCAATCCTTGCAGGACTGTTC
>JACCDI010917565.1_pt1 | contig 19524 bp, 17 predicted proteins | sample 7442791 | NCBI WGS metagenome assembly JACCDI01 (sample SAMN15323434, study PRJNA562643) | freshwater metagenome | isolation source: river surface water | place: USA:Blue River Watershed | collected 2017-08-15
AAAAACTATTTTGAACTTGATCAGTTTCAAAGTCAGTTAATTGATTTTGCATTTTATTTAGCCTATTATATTGGTGCTCTTGGCCTTTTTGCCTATGGTGCTTTAGGTGGTAAAGACTTAGTTGGAAAATGGGGCTATAAAAAAAGTATTGTTTACGGCTTATTGTTTTCGGCAATAGGTGCTGCTGCAATGATTATTGCAGTTAATGCAAATACCTTTACTGGTATGTTGGTGGGTTTATTTATAGTAGCCCTAGGCTTTTCCTTACAACAAACTGCCGCACAACCTTTTGCCATTGCCTTAGGGGATGAAAGCACAGGCGCAAGCAGGGTTAACTTAGCAGGTGGTGTCAACTCATTTGGTACCACAATTGGCCCAATCGTAGTTGCATTTGCTTTATTTGGAACCGCTGCAGCAATTACCGATGAACAAATTGCTTCCTTAAGCTTAAGTAAAGTCGTTATATTATATAGCGCCGCAGGTTGCTTATTTTTAGCAGCTGCCGCTTTATTCCATTTTTCTAAGAAAGTGCCAGCAGGCATTAATGAAGAAAAAATTGAATCAGCCAACAAAGCATTGTATTTATTACTCATCATGACTGGTGTGTTAGTGATTATGTTTGTGCCTATTTTTAACAGTTATAAAATTGATCCAAATACCTTAACGGATGCAGCAAAATTGGAACTTGAAACAACTAGATTAAAATGGCTTTTTGGTGCATTAGCAACTGTAGTAGTTGGCTTATTATTTGCTAACTTCTCAGCACAAAAAAATGAAAATGGTTGGGGCGCGATGAAATATCCTCAATTGGTATTAGGCATGCTTGCCTTATTTGTATATGTTGGGGTTGAAGTAGCTATTGGCTCAAACCTTGGTGAATTATTAAAGCAAGAAGCATTTGGAAGTATTCCATCATCTAAAATCGCACCTTATATTTCAATGTATTGGGGAAGTATGATGATTGGCCGTTGGGCAGGTGCTATTTCTGCCTTTGAATTTAAAAAGAAAACCAACCAGATATTAACGGTGATTGTTCCATTAGTTGCATTTGGAATTGTTATTGGTGTTAATGGAATTGCTCAATATGATATGAGTCCATTATACTTATACATTGTTTGTATTTTTATTCAAATTGGCGCATTTTTCTTAAGCAACGACAAACCAGCTAAGACATTATTGATATTTAGCGTCATTGGAGTGGTGGCTATGTTGGTAGGTATTTTTAACACAGGCAACATTGCTATTTATGCATTTTTAACGGGTGGTATCGCTTGTTCAATTATGTGGCCATCGATTTTTGCATTATCAGTTGCAGGACTTGGAAAATATACAACACAAGGTGCTGCATTTTTAATTATGATGATTTTAGGTGGTGGTATTATCCCTCCTATTCAAGGTAAATTGTCAGACTTCCTTCAGTCATCACATTTAGATCAACCTGGTTATGGAATTCACCAGTCATTTTGGGTGCCTTTGCTATGTTTTGCATACATAGTAGTTTTTGCAATTGCTGTAAAAGGTATATTAAAGAAACAAGGTATTAATTACGAAGAAACTGAAGTAAAGGGAGGACACTAAAAAAGTTAGATGATTGATAGCATGATTATTTTGATCAAAATAAATTTATAAAAATGGATTCATATGTTATTGGTGTAGATATTGGAGGAACAGGTACTAAATATGGTATTGTAGATAAAGACGGAAACGTTTTACATTCAAGTTCTATGTCAACAAATACGCATGAACAAGTTCATACTTTTATAGACGAGCTTTATGAAAAGCTTTCTGAACTAATTGAAAAAGTTGGAGGAGTTGGCCGTATCAAAGGCATAGGTGTAGGTGCACCAAATGGAAATGTTTATACTGGTACCATTGAATACGCACCCAATTTGCCATGGAAAGGAGTCATCCCATTTGCAAAAATGTTACAGGATAAATTTAAACTTCCTGTTAAACTAACCAACGACGCCAATGCTGCAGCAGTTGGCGAAATGATGTACGGCGCAGCAAAAGGCATGAAAGATTTTATCATGATCACATTGGGTACCGGTGTTGGAAGTGGGATTGTAGCTAATGGTCAACTTATATACGGGCACGATGGATTCGCTGGAGAACTTGGTCACACTATTATCATACCTGATGGAAGATTGCATCCTGGAACTGGAAAAAAAGGTTCATTGGAAAGTTATGCATCCGCTACTGGGGTTGCACAATCGGCTATGGAAATATTAAGAGACACTGCACGTCCAAGTTTATTAAGAAATATACCCATTGAAAAAATTACATCAAAAGATGTTTTCGAAGCTGCACAACAGGACGACGAAGTTGCCAAAGAAGTTTTTGAATTTACTGGAAAAATATTAGGCATGTCCTTAGCTAATTTTGTAATGTTTTCAAGTCCTGAAGCCATTATTTTATTTGGTGGATTAACGAAGGCCGGGGATTTAATTCTTAAGCCTACTAGAGAACATATGGAGGCAAATGTGATTGAGATTTTTGAAAATAAAGTGAAGATTTTATTCAGTCATTTGAAAGAATCTGATGCTGCCATACTTGGCGCATCTGCATTAATGTGGGAGTAATATAAACGCTTCGCGATTATATTACTCCGAATTCATTGACATGAATTCGAGATTAAGTTCTTCCAAGATAGATGATTATTCAAATTATAAACATCCATCTTAAATAGTTAATTATAAAAAAAGGCCCGATATAAATTCGGGCCTTTTTTTATGATATAGTTTTAATTATTTATTCGCTTGCTCTTCCATCCATTTATTTCTACCCCATCCTGCTATGACGTGTTTTTCACTATGATAGGATGATCTCACCAATGGTCCACTCTCTACATAATCAAAACCTAATTCATAGCCAATTTGTCTTAGTTCAGCGAATTCATCGGGGTGAACAAAACGTTGTACTGGTAAATGTTTTTTTGTGGGTTGCAAATACTGACCAAGTGTTAATACATCACAACCTACATTCACCAAGTCTTTCATGGTTTGGATAACTTCATGTTTTTCCTCTCCAATACCTAACATTAATCCCGTTTTTGTTCGACGACCTCCTTTTTTCAATGCTTCTAAAACGCCTAAACTACGATCGTATTTTGCTTGAACACGCACGCGTCTTGTATTACGTTCAACTGTTTCCATATTATGACTTACCACTTCAGGTGCAGCTTCAATAATTCTATCAATTTGTTCTTGGATTCCTCTAAAATCAGGAATTAATGTTTCCAAGGTAGTTTCAGGAGACAAAGTTCTAATGGCTTTTATCGTATTGGCCCAAATAATGGAACCTCCGTCAGGTAATTCATCACGATCAACACTTGTTAATACGGCATGCTTTACTTTCATTAAAAAAACTGCTTCAGCAACTCGTTGTGGCTCATCCCATTCAACTGGCTTAGGACGACCTGTAGCGACAGCGCAAAACTGACAACTTCTTGTACAGATATTTCCTAGTATCATGAAAGTAGCAGTTCCTTCCCCCCAGCATTCCCCCATATTTGGGCAATTACCGCTCTCACAAATCGTATGCAGTTTATGATTATCTACCAAACCTCTCACATGTTTATAGCTCTCCCCAATTGGCAGTTTTACTCTTAACCAATCAGGTTTTTTTAAGCGTTCAGCAGGTTGTGCATTTAGGATGGGTAGTTCTTGCATAAGGTCATAATTAACTTTGCAAAAATACAAGACTTGAGGGGAATAAATTTGTAATTTTACCAAAATCATAAAATCAATATCCATTAATATGACAGCTACAGTAACCTACGAATCAAACCTACGAACTACCTGCCTTCATTTACAAAGTGGTTCTGCCATTGAAACCGATGCTCCAACCGATAATAAAGGGAAAGGCGAAAGATTTTCTCCTACCGACTTAATAGCAACAGGTCTTGGTGCTTGTATGATTACCACAATGGGCATTAAAGCACAAACAATGGATATAGCGTTAGATGGTGCAAAAGTTGAAGTAACTAAAGTAATGGTATCAGATCCAAGAAGGATTGGTAAAATAATTGCACATGTCACCCTGCCTGCACTAAATTTAGATGAAAAAACAATTGAGATTTTAGAGCGCGTAGCAAGAACTTGCCCAGTAGAAAGAAGCTTGCATCCAGATGTTGAATTGGATATTCAATTCAATTGGTTATAAATACAATTTAAAAAGAAATGAAGCAGTTAGTCGATTAAGCCTAGCTGCTTTATTTTTTGCATTAGTTTACTTACAGGTAGCCCCATAACATTATAAAAATCGCCCTGTATACTATCAATACCCACCAGTCCTATCCATTCCTGAATAGCATACCCTCCTGCTTTATCATAAGGCTTATAATGGTCTACATAATGAATGATTTGTTGTTCAGTAAGTGTATGAAATTTAACCTTGGTGGTTTCTGAAAAAACAATAAAATCATTTTGATGATACAAACACACCCCAGTAATAACCTCATGCGTATTGCCTGAAAGTTTTGTTAATGATAAAATAGCATCGTTCCTGTCTAGTGGTTTTCCCATCACTATATTATCTAACACAACCACGGTATCAGCAGCAATAATGCAAGTATTTTCGGCTAATGAATTTTCTGCTAAAATATGGGCAACCGCTATGGCTTTATTTTTTGCAATAAATGCCGGCACTTCCTGTATGGGCATTGTTTCAGGATAGCTTTCGTCTGAGGAAGAAACGACCACATCAAAATCAAGCCCTACTGTTTTTAATAAATCTTGCCTCCTTGGTGATTGTGAAGCTAAAATAAACCTCGGCATAAATTATAAAATAAAATAAAAAAACAACATGGATAAAATTCCTGACAACATCGCAATTTTGATATATAAACTTAGTTGTTTAAAATCAGTACTTGCATAAGATTTTTTCAGTCGATATAAAACCAATACAAGGGGGGAAATAATAAATACAATGCAATATAAAATACCCAACCAAAAACCAAAAGGAATCACATAGAGCATCAAGAAGAACAAACAGCCTATAACCACTATTAACCACACACTAATGTATACCTTAGTGGGTCTTAATCCCCAAACAATAGGAAGCGTTCTGCATCCAAATTTCTGATCCCCTTCCATGTCTTCCATGTCTTTCAATGCTTCTCTTACCAAGGTTAATATAAATGCAAAGACACTATAGATCACCATTAGCTTTGCAAATTTAAAATTTGCAAAATCGTTAATATCTGGATTTAATATTTGCTGTATCGTAAACTTAGAAAAGTAAACAACAGCAATCGACCATGCGGTTAATAAGGAAATAACAATATTACCAATTAAAAAATCCTTCTTGAAATTTGTTGAATAGAAAAACAAAAATAAAATGGTCAACAAATTAGATAAATGAATATGCCAATAATCCTTGAACGAAAATGCAATGGTAGATACATAAATACCAAGTAAACTTAAAATCAAATGCCAAAAAATTACCCAGCGTCGACTTATATAAGAACCTACTACCACACGTTGCGGCTTATTTACTTGGTCAATATTAATATCAAAATAATCATTAATAATATAACCAGCAGCCGCTATAAAAACATAAGTAATTACAATTAAATAAAACCTATTATCAACTTGTAAATCAGCATTTGGATACAACGGTTTGTATATGCAAAAATGAAATAAAATTTCAGCTAATAAAATGAAAACTAAATTAGGCCACCTAATAAGTCTTAAAAAATGAATGAATGTCTTCAATTAATTGCTTTTAGTAATTTAGTTATTGTGCACGAATACCTTCAATGGTATCCCATTTATCATTCAACTTCAAGACTTTCTCAATCACGTCTCTTGCGCATCCTGCACCACCATTTAATGACGATATATAATTTGCAATTTGTTTTATATCAACACAAGCATCATTTGGACATGCCGCAATGCCAACTATTTTCATGGCATCAAAATCAGGCATATCATCGCCCATAAATAGCATTTGATCCAAAGGGACATTGTTCATCAATGACAACTCTTGCAATAGTGCGCGCTTGTCTTTAACTTTCATATGCACTTCCTTAACACCCAATAAATTTAACCTCTGCTCAACTTCAATTGAATTGCCTCCAGAAATAACCCAAACCTGAAATCCTTTTTTGATTGCCAATTGAATGGCATACCCATCCTTAATGTTCATTTTTCTAACCAACAAACCATTAGGCATAACCATCACTTCACCATTGGTTAATACACCATCAACATCAAAAACAAAGCAGGTAATTTTTTGTAAACTTTCTAACAATTTTTGAAATTTAAACTTTTATGAAAAGTTATTTTTGATTGTCACGCCACTCATAAACCCAAGCACTTTGTATCATTTCTAAATGACCTTCATTTGATTCTTCTTTTTTACCTTCAAAATGAGGCAACCCTAAAACCCATTCTAGTAAATCAGTGAAACGAACTCTGTATATTTTTGATTCAGTAAAATCATCACCGAATTTTTCATATAATTTTTGAGCAATGTCTTCATGGTCATTCCAATAAATAGGTGGTTCAAACTGATTCATATTTTTAGTTTTTCGCTTTAATATTATGGTATAAAATGTATTACTTACTCCCCTAAGAATTGTGTTTGGTCAGGTAAGGTAACTTCAATTTCGCCACTACCTTCTTGAATAACACATTGACAACCTAATCTTGATTCAATTCGAGGAATTAATGCTCTATCAATAAAATCCTCTTCCTTGTCTGATAATTCTTCCAAAAACTCCATTCCTTTTTTTACATATAAATGGCAAGTACTACAAGCACAAACTGCACCACAATTATGGTGTAATTCAATACCTGCGTCTAAAATTACTTCTAATAAACTTTCACCTGCCTTTACATCATTTAAAGTAACTGTCTCAAGTCCTTTCTGTTCAAAATTAATTTTCAAAGAGTACATAAATATAGTAATATGATTTTTTGCAAAAATAGCTTTAAACGGCCTTTAATCGCAGTTTTTATTGTCGAATTACAAAAAAAATGTCAAACTATCATCGACGCAGAACCTATCTTTGTGGCCAAATATAAAAATCAATGGCAAGCCCCGGGTTTTCGGAAAGAATTTATTTACAGTATTTAAGAACAAAGTTTAAAACCATTGGACAGTTATCCCCTTCGGTTGCAGGTAAAATAGCCTTTGACTTGTTTTGCACACCTTATCCAAAATATAAAAAACAAAAAGCCCCAGCCATTTTTCATCAGGCCAAACAATTAACAGTTAAGGTCAATGATAAAATTAATATTAAAGGTTATGAATGGCAGCCTTTAAAACACAACGGTAAAACAATATTAATATGTCATGGTTATGCCAGTTACTTTTACAAATTTGAACAGTATATACAACCCTTATTAAAAGCTGGTTTTAGGGTTTTGGGGTTTGATGCCCCAGGTCATGGTCAAAGTGAAGGCAAGCACATACATATTATTGCTTACAAAGAGGCCATTGAACAAATTATACACCAAGTTGGCCCAATCGATCATTTTATGGGTCATTCGTTAGGGGGTATAACTTTAGCTATGATTGCCGAAACCATCCCTAATCCAACTGCACATAAATTTGTACTAATCGCCCCTGCTACCAAAACCACGACTACCTTTAATAACTATTATAAAATGATGCAGCTTTCGGCTCCTGTGATTGATGCATTTTTACAAGAAATGACCAAGCTAACTACTTTGCCAATTACTCATTTTGAAGCTGACAGAGCAATTGAAAACTATAAGGGTCCTGTGCTTTGGGTTCATGATGAAGGTGACCGAGTTTGTCCTTATGAAGATTTATTAATTTTTAAAAATAAAGCCCCGGAAAATATTAAATTCTTGATTACCAATGGATTAGGTCATAATAAAGTGTATAAAACACAGGATGTAATTGAACAGATTGTGACTTTTTTTAGTGCGTAAATTCAGATGATTTTTATTTTTTAAGTTGATTGGCCTAATATTGCACCTATGTCAAAGAACTTACTAATTGTTGAGTCGCCTGCAAAGGCAAAAACTATTGAGAAGATTTTGGGTGAAGAATTTGAAGTAAGAAGTTGCTACGGTCATATCCGTGATTTAGAAAAAAACGATATGGGTATTGACTTGAAAAACAAGTTTGCCCCAAGGTATATGGTACCTGCCGAGAAAGACAAAGTGGTTAAAGAATTAAAATCAATGACCAAAAAAGCTAAGGAAGTTTGGCTGGCATCGGATGAGGACCGTGAAGGAGAAAGTATCAGTTGGCATTTGGCCGAAGTATTAGGCTTAGATCCAAAAAAAACAAAACGTATTGTATTTCACGAAATTACCGCTCCTGCTATTAAAAAAGCAGTTGCAAATCCACGTTTAATTAATATGGATTTGGTAGACGCTCAACAAGCAAGACGTATATTAGATAGAATTGTTGGATTTGAGCTAAGCCCTGTTTTATGGCGCAAAATTGGTATGCAAAGAAGCTTGAGTGCTGGGCGTGTTCAAAGTGTTGCTGTTAGATTAATTGCAGAAAGAGAAAGAGAAATTAACCAGTTTATTCCTGAAAGTGTATTTAAAGTAAGTGCTTTATTTACAGCACTAGATATCAATAAAAAGAAAGTCAAATTCAAAGCAGAAGGTCCACAGAAATTAACCACTGCAGGCGCTGCTGAAAAGTTTTTAAACGAATGTAAAGGAGCAAAATATACCGTTAAAGACATAGCCGTTAAAGACGGTAAACGTACGCCATCAGCGCCTTTTACAACTTCGACATTACAACAGGAAGCTTCTCGAAAATTGGGTTACAGCGTAAGTAAAACTATGTTGTTAGCGCAAAAATTATATGAAAGTGGTAAAATCACTTACATGAGAACGGATAGTATTAGTTTGAGTGAAACCGCGATGGATGCCATCAAGACTGAAATTAATGCAAGCTTTGGTGCTAACTATTATCAACCTCGCAAATTTAAAAATAAAAACGAAAGCGCACAAGAAGCACATGAGGCCATTAGACCTTCATACATGAATGAATCTAAGGTTGATGATGCAGACACAAATCGTTTATATGAACTTATTTGGAAGCGTACCATCGCCTCTCAAATGACCGATGCGGCGTTTGAAAAAACAACAGCAAAAATTGAAATATCTACCAATAAGGATACATTAACGGCGAGTGGTGAAGTCATGAAATTCGATGGCTTCTTAAAAGTATATTTAGAAGGCAAAGATGATGATGAAGTCGATGAAGAAGACGAAAATACTGAGGCAATTTTACCTCCATTAGCAAAAGGACAGGTCCTTGATTTTGTGAGTATGACGGGCTTGGAACGCTTTAGCCGCCCAGCTTCAAGATACACAGAAGCAAGTTTGGTGAAAAAATTAGAAGAATTAGGCATTGGACGACCTTCGACCTACGCACCTACTATTTCTACTATCATGAAGCGTAATTATGTAGAGAAAAAAGAAAAAGAAGGCGTTAAAAGAATTTATCAAATATTATCCTTGAATACTAAGGATGAAATAACTACTGAACAAGCATCTGAAATTACTGGCGCAGAAAAAAACAAGCTATCACCTACCGATTTGGGATTGGTGGTAACCGATTTTTTAAAGTTAAACTTTCCAAAAGTCATGGACTTTGGCTTCACAGCTAAAATTGAAGGCGAGTTTGATGAAATTGCATTAGGTAAACTTAAATGGAGCAAAATGTTGGAGGAGTTTTATAACCCCTTCCATGAAACCATTGAGCATACTTTAGAAAATGCAGAACGTGCAAAAGGTGAAAGAGAATTGGGATTTGATCCAGTAAGTGGCAAAAAAGTAATTGCTCGTATGGGACGTTATGGTCCAATGGTACAAATTGGTCACCAAGACGAAGAGGAAAAACCAAAATTTGCAAAATTAAAGGCTTCACAAAGTATTGAAACCATCAGCTTTGAGGAAGCAATGGAACTATTTAAATTACCTCGAATTCTTGGCTCTTTTGAAGAAAGTGAGGTTACTGTGAATATTGGTCGCTTTGGCCCTTATGCGGCTCATGATAAGAAGTTTTACTCCTTGAACAAGGAAATGGACCCTTATACTGTTACCCTGGAGGAATTGAGCCCAATGATTGCAGAAAAACGTAAAGCTAAGGACCAGCGTACTATTAAAGTATTTGAAAAAGAGAAAATACAACTGTTAAGAGGTCCTTATGGTCCTTACATCAAACAAGGCTTACGTAATTATAAATTGAATAAAGAACAACAAGAAAAAGTTGAGACTTTAACAATTGAGGAAGTAAAAGAAATTATTGAAGAGTTAAAAAAGAATCCTCCTCGAAAAACTGCCAGAAAAAAGAAGGCTTCATAGTTATTTATTTACACATTCGGAAATTCATCCAAAATCATAGAAATAAAAAGGGCTAACAACATAAAATGGTTAGCCCTTTTTAAATGACCAATACCTTATATTAAGCTACAGCTGGCTTACTCATTGACTTTAAGTAATGAATGTGCGCTTTAATGGCGCTTGCAACCGTCGGATATTCGATATAGTTTAATTTAAAATCAGCACAAGCTTGTTTTACAATTTTTGAAATTTCTGGATAGTGAACGTGAGAGATTTTAGGGAACAAATGATGTTCAATTTGAAAGTTCAATCCACCTACTAACCAACTCACTAATTTATTTTTTGTAGCGAAATTTGCAGTCGTTTGAATTTGATGCGCAGCAAATTCATCTGGCATTCTATTTTCAGGTTGAATGGCTACTGGAAAAGAAGTGTCTTCGACAGTATGTGCTAACTGGAAAACAATGCTTAAAACAAATCCAGCAATAAATGTACAAACTATGAAACCAACTAACCAACTCACCCATCCTAACATATAAATTGGGATAATTACAAATACAGCAGCATGATAAACCTTTACTGCCCAAAATTCAATATGTTCAGCTATTGTCATACTCTTAAAAGAAATAGAGCCTATTTTTTTTGAAAAATATTTTTTATAGTCAGCAAAAAATATCCAAAATATATATAACAACATGTAAAGCACCCAAAAATAAATATGTTGAAAACGGTGTAAAATATAATGCTTTTGAGTTGGTGCCATTCTCATAAAAACACCTACTTCAATATCATCATCAACTCCATCAATATTCGTATATGTATGATGTATCGTAACATGCTTCATACCCCACATAAAACGACTCGCGCCTAAAACGCTTATGGAGGAGGAAGCTAATTTATTCAGCCATGCGTATTTGCTAAAACTACCATGACTACCGTCATGCATAACATTAAAACCAATTGCGGCGATTAAACCTCCAAAAAATGCGCTTTCAATAACAGCAATAATTGCTGGAGGGGTAAAAAATACTAAATGAATATATGTGATTACAAATAAGGTCATTAAGATAATCGCTTTTGAAAAAAGTTTATAATTACCTGTACCGATTACATTTTGTTGTTCTAAATATTCATTTACTCTTTTTTTTAATTCAGCATGTAAAGACTTTGTCGAGACTGGGAATTTGGGAGTAGCAATAGTTTGATTTTGCATGTGTTTCTTAAATGATATCTAAAGATAGTTAATTAGACATATTTTAAGGACTAATTGAGCATAAATTCTAGTTAACGAAAATTAATTCTATTTATTATGTGCCATTATGACTAATATATCCACATGCATGGGATAAATTATGCCTTTATATGTCGAAAAAATGACGTTGATTTGAATAATTAAAAACCCCATTTGTTTTCATGGAAAACGAAAAAGAAATAAAAGCATTATTCAAGCTCATTGACGACCCTGATGAAGAAGTCTATAATACCATTTCAAACAGGTTACTCAATTATGGATCTCCCATTATTCCAGATTTAGAAAATTTGTGGGAAAATACTTTAGAGGAAACTACTTTGGAGCGAATTGAATTAATGATTTATAAACTGAGAATACAAGATTTAAGGGAATCAATTATCAATTGGAAAAATGCAGATAACCCCTCTTTATTTGAAGGTGCTTTACTCATTACACAATTTCAACATCCTGAAATAGCAATTGATAATTTACGACACCAAATGGAAAAAATTAGACGTAACATTTGGCTTGAATTGAATAATTATTTAACCCCTTTAGAACAAGCAAACGTTCTTAGAAATATTTTGTTTAATTATTATCAAATCAAAGGCACCGAAGTAAACTATGAAAAGCCTGATGAATTTTTAATAGCTGCCCCACTCTTGCATAAACAAGGAAATGCATTTTCAAATACAATTTTATATGCTGAACTATGCCATCAATTGGAAATTCAGGCAGCCTATATAAACATACCTAAACAATGTATCATTGCATTTTACGCACCCAATTTAGAAGCTTCAAGTGAAACTCACCAAAATGAGCAAGAGTACATTCAGTTTTACGTAGAAGGCACAACAGGTCACCCATTTTCTCAAAAAGACCTTGACCAATATTTTACGAGATCTAATATTGAACCAAAGAACGTTTATTACAAGCCATTATCAAATATTCGAATTATAAAAAAGCATTTATTGGAGTTGGCGAAATGTTTTTCGAGCCCAATACTTCAGTACAAACAAAAAGATTTAATCGAACTTGCCAATTTGCTTGAAGTATAATGGAAACAATTGTATCACATATATACCATAGCCCCATAGGGAAAATTTGCATCACTGCCGAAGATGGCTGTATAACGGAACTTGTGTTTGTTGATGCCAATGATGAGAACCCAGACATGGATAATGATGATGATTTACCAAGTGTAATTCATCAATGTGTTGATGAATTACTAGAATACTTCTCGGGCACAAGAAGGACTTTTACAGTACCCATAAATCAATCAGGTACGGACTTTCAATCAAAGGTTTGGAAAGAATTATACGAAATCCCTTTTGGTAAAACTTTAAGTTATGCTGACCTTGCAAAAAAACTAGGGGACCCAAAAGTGATAAGAGCAGCTGCATCGGCTAATGGGAAAAATAAAATTGCCATCATCGTTCCTTGTCATAGAATTATTGGAACGGACCAATCACTAGTTGGATACGCATGGGGGAAAGCCAGAAAACGTTGGCTTTTACAACATGAATTCAGATTAGCCCTTGGTGTGCAAACCCTATTTTAAAATTGACCCATCAAAGCCAAAGGGTAATAAATTAGCCGCAGAAGGTATCACCATTACTTGACCAGTCATACCTGAAAGAATGATTTTAATGGCATGACCGAATCTATTTTCGTAGTCCAATAAAGACTGCCTGCACATTCCACAAGGCGAAATGGGCTCAATAGAAGCTTTATCTCTAGGCTGATAGCTCACTGCTATAGCTGAAATTGTTAAACCCGGAAATTGACTCCCAATGCAATTTAATAATGCGCGCTCAGCACAAATCCCAACTGGGAAACTAGTACTTTCTTGATTTGACCCAATCACTATTTGTCCATTCGATAATTTAGCAGCAGCACCAACATAAAAATTTGAATAAGGTGCATAAGCCGTTTTAGTGGCTTCTTTGGCTTTTTCAAGCAAAGATTGATCGTCGATACTCAACTTATCAATGCTGTCAAGCAGTTCATAAACAAATTCAAATTTATGTTCCATAATGGCTAATTAATCAGATTGAATAAGCGATTCCATCTTATAGAATTACTATAACTAAACCATATTAAAGCAGCTTTACCAACAATATGTGTTTCTGGAACAAAACCCCAAAAACGGCTATCCTGGCTACGATGACGATTGTCCCCCATCATCCAATAATAGTTTTGCTTAACTGTATAAGTGGCGCTCACTTTCCCATTTAAAATATATTGTCCATTATTTTTAGATAATGAATTGCCTTCGTAAGTAGTAATTAAACGGCGGTATAATTCGATGGTACTATCGTTCAATTGAATGATATCACCTTTTTTGGGGATACGAATAGCTCCAAAATTATCAATGGTCCAAGGAAAATGACTAACGTCATTGGGGAAAGTATATCCAACCGTATTTTCTTCAAAAAAATTAACAGATTTTATAAATGACAAACCTCTTAAATTATTCGCTGCGCTTTCTGTCATGTTTATTTTAAAGGTATTGGAGCTTCCGTCAATTGGCTGAAAATCCATTGTTGCCTCTGCGATGTTAATACCTAAACTATCCTCAATATAGGATTCAGGTATAGATTGCCCATTTGTCACTACTATATATTCTGTCTGCGCGTCCTTTGCTACCAATGCGGGTTTATCGTTAACATAAAGCACACTTCGTTTTATTTGTATTTTATCACCAGGTATACCTACGCATCGTTTTATATAGTTATCGGTTTTATCTATTGGATGAACTAAAATTGGATACTGTGAAGCTAGCTTTTCCCTATCTCCATTAAATTCAGGACTTCTCAATACATCATAATAAGGAATTTTACTTCCAAATTCTGGCAAATTGATAATCGTATCCCCTGCTGGGAAATTAAAAACTACAACATCGTTTCTATTAATTTCTCTTAATTTAGGTAGTCTTGTATAATCCAATTGAATCCATTTCAAATAGGATTGTGTGGTAACAGAACCAGGTAAAGTATTATGAACAAATGGAAAAGCCAAAGGTGTTTGAGGAACTCTTGCGCCAAAGGTTACTTTGTCAACAAATAAAAAGTCATTCACCAATAAAGTTTTCTCCATACTCTCAGTTGGAATAACAAAAGCCTCAAATAAAAATGTCCTAATCAATGTCGCTGCAACTACGGCAAAAACTGCCGCATCTACCCACTCTCTTGACATAGATTTATGATAATGAACCAAGGCTTCCGTACCATGCCATTTTTCATTTTTAGAAAACCCTAAATAAGGTAAATAAATAAACGGAAATAACACGGTTAATGTATGATGCAATAAACTTACACGTTTAAAATGCATAACAAAAATGATCGAAATCCAAAGGGTAACAAACTGGCCTAAAATTGGAATCAATTGAATCCAAAACCAAATTTTTGAAATATTACAAATTTTAACTAATTCCCAAGTATTATAAATTGGTATAATGGCTTTTGTTTTATCCACCCCTGCCTTAACCAACATTGCATAAATACCAATATGCCAACCCAACCAATAAATAATCAATAAAAATATACCCATAAAATGTGTTTGTTTGCTTTAACAAAAATATCCCTTTGTGAGGGATATTTGTACAAAAGATTGTTAATTACTTGATTACTTTATAAAAGGCCAAAATAAAGGACAATCGATACAATTAAGCTTATTTATATTGACGTAAAACTTCTTTAACCAAATTTACTGACCTAGCGATATCTGGTATTGCTAATGCAGTTAAATTAGGTGCGTAGTGCATAGGTGCGTCAGCACTTGTGATACGACGAATTGGAGCATCTAAATAATCGAAACCTTCCTTTTGGATACGATATGATAATTCTGAAGATACAGAAGCAAATGGCCATTGCTCTTCAATAATGACTAATCGGTTTGTTTTTTTAACGCTGGTTAAAACAGTCATCCAATCCAATGGACGTATAGTTCTTAAATCAATTACTTCAGCACTTATTCCTTCTTTTTCTAACTCTGCAGCAGCACCCAATGCAACTTTCATCATTTTATTATAAGAAACAATCGTTACATCTGTACCCGCTTTTTTCACATCAGCAAGACCTAATGGGATATAATATTCTTCATCAGGTACATCACTTTTATCGCCATACATTACTTCACTTTCTAAAAACATAATAGGATCCTCTTCATAGCGAATAGCTTGCTTTAATAAACCTTTAGCGTCATAGCCATTGGAAGGAGATACTACTTTTATTCCAGGAATATTTGCCAAATAACTTTCAAATGCAGTCGAGTGTTGTGCACCTAATTGACCGGCACTTCCGTTAGGTCCTCTCATTACAATTGGACAACCTATTTGCCCCCCACTCATCGCCAACATTTTACTTGCCGTATTTAAAATTTGATCCAAAGGTAATACCGCAAAATTCCAGGTCATGAACTCAACAATAGGTCTTAACCCATTTTGAGCAGCACCAACAGCTACTGCAGTGAAACCTAACTCAGAAATTGGGGTATCAATAATACGCTTGGGACCAAACTCAGCCAACATTCCTTGACTAACTTTATAGGCTCCATTATACTCAGCTACTTCCTCTCCCATTAATAGGACTCTATCATCTCTTCTCATTTCCTCAGACATTGCTTCACGCAGGGCTTCTCTAAAGGCTATTGATCGCATTGATTAAGATTTAATTTGAGTGGCAAAATTAGCATTTTATATAAAGAAAACGATGGATTTGGGTAAAAAAAATCCCTCCTCGAAAACTCGAAGAGGGATAATCAAGGCTAACCCACCTTTAAGACTATAAAATGTTATAAGCAAAGCTCACATAGTACAATCCACCAATTGATGGACTACCGAATGCTGTTTGATAATAACGGTTAAATATGTTTGTACCACCCGCTTTAACCATTGATTTGATTTTAGGTACTTTGTAAGTTAATACAGCATCAACAGTTTGGAATGATGAAATTTTACCTACAGCGAAAGTTCCCTCATAAATAAAATCATCTTGGTAATGGATATTAACACCGAAACCTAATCTGTTTTTCAATAAGAAACCGCTGTTGTTAAGACCGAAATTGGCTCTAAACAATGGTGTATTGAAATAACTTATAAATCCTTTTGGTAAATTTCCAATTTCATCGGTATAAACGCTACTTGAGAAACTAAAGTTATTAGGCAATAAATAATCAGCTGATAATCCCCATCCACTTGTAAATACTTTACCAGAAGCATTGGTTGAAATGCTATAAGAATTAATCTTAGCACTGTTTCCAGCATCAGTAGGTAAAAGTGGTGTTCCTGGAACGACTGCTTGCCATACTGTTACACCACTAATAAAGTTGGTGTATTCGCCAGCATAAACGTAAAAGTCAAGTAATAACTTTTTATTAATTAAAGTTTTATAACCAATTTCAAATGAACTTAAAGACTCTGGCTTAAATTCTTCAAACTTTTGTTGAACTGGAGCTCCTGCTAATACACTAGCTGGAGTATAACCTGGATTATTATCAAAATTATAGAACTTTCTTAATTGAGGTAATCCACCCATTAAACGAGTACCAGCACCTACTTTTAAGTTAATCCATTGATTTTGTGTTGTAGGGAAACGATAAGCTTGTTGATAAGAAACACGTAAATTATTGTCTTCAGCTATTTTAACTACAGCTGTAGCTCTTGGTGTAAAACGGCCAGCGAAGTTATCATTCTTATCATAACGACCTGAAACAGCAATTTTTAAGATGTCACCAAAAAAGCGCTTTGATAATTGTGCATACTGACCAGCCTCATTAATCCAAATTCTATTTAAAGTATCAGCAAATAAAGTTCCTTGAGAATTCAATACAAAACTTCTAATACTTCCTCCTACTAATAAATCAGCATTGTATTTATCAAGACCTAATACCTCAGTTAAGTTATATTGACCTTCCATTACATTCAACACTGATTTATCAAGGAATCTACCACCACCTTGTGAAATTGGCACACCAGTTATATATTTAAATAACTTGTTATTTCCAATATTTCCAGTTGGACGGCCATCATCCGCAATTCTTCTTGCTTGTGCATGTGCTTCATTAACTGATGTATTTGTCAAAGAAAGTGCAGTGAATGCATCAAAATATTGCTTATACCATGTAGCACTTGGCTTCCAAGCTTCATTAAATAAACGAGTAGCTACAGTTGCGTTGAATGAATTTCCTGCGTCTTCAATTGTTTTGTAAGCACGGAAATACCAGTTTTTTGATTTTACTTCAAATTTAAACTGACTCATGCTCAAATCATGTAATGAATAACGATCACTACCAGTGTAAACTGTATTACCAGCACCAGTATAAGCACTGAAAGAAGCCTCTGTGTTGTCATTAATTTTATAATGAATCGAACCAGAAACTTTCATATTCTTAGTAACTGGATCAATGATGTCTTTTTCATCATATCCCGTACGACTTACAAATCCATATTGTCCTTTTTGATCCAAATATAAAACTGGAGCGAAAGGAGCTAATCCAGCATAAGCAGGACCAGTTGCTGTTCTTAAGAAAGCATTATAGGCAGCAAAATTTGAGAAACCTGCAGCAGCGCCATATAAAGCATTAAATGTAGGTGCACCCACTATACCAGTTACACCTGCTTTAATTAAACCACTAATTTGAGCTAAACTAACCGAAGTTTCATCTCCATATACGTTTACACCATCATAATTAGGATCAGTGTATCTAACACCTGGAATTGTTTGACCATTTGGTGTTGCAGCGTTTTGAAGTCTTGAATAGTTTTGTCTGTTATTCGCTAACCAATCTTGAGCTTCAGTATATTGAGCACTAATTTTATAGGCAAAACGATCGCCTACTTTACTAGCCCATCTAATGGTATAATCTTGATATGCTGCTTGAGGACGTTGATAATTGTCAACGTGGTTTACACCTTGCTTAATTTGAAAGCTTAAACCTTGGTATTTGAATGGGTTTTTACTGTTAATTAAAACAGTACCATTCATACCACCTGAACCATATAAAGCTGAAGACGCACCTGGTAATAATTCCATGTTGTCAACATCTAATTCTGTCAATCCAACTATTGTACCCACAGCGAAATTTAAACCTGGGGCTTGGTTATCCATACCGTCAACAAGTTGAGTTAAACGATTGTTACCACTACCACTGAAACCTCTTGTAGTAATACTTTTAAAAGTTAAACTTGCTGCTACAACGTCTACTCCTTTTAAATTTGCTAATATGTCATAATAGTTAGAAGCTGGAGCAGCTTTTATTTGAGCACTTGATACACGCTCAATTGAAACTGGAGATTCTAAAATTCTCTCAGCAACTCTTGAAGCAGAAACAGTAACGTCAGAACCTAATACATAGCTAGGTTTTAGGGTAACTGTTAATTTTGCATTATTTGATTCAACTGCAACTTCTTTTGATTCGAAACCTACAGATGAAAACACTAATGTAACTGGTAGTTTTTGAACTAAACTTAATTTAAAATTACCTTTGTCATCAGTAAATGTTCCTGCACTACCACCTTTAACGGTAACAGAAACAGCAGACAATGACTCAGCGGAAGTTGAATTTTTAACAGTACCTGAAATGGCACTAGCACTTTGGGCATTTGCAGAGAAAACCATTAAACTGGCAAGGCAAAGCAAACCCATGTGGCTTAAAAATCGTTTCATAATTGTTTGTTTTTAATTGAATTGTGGTACAAAATAACAAAATTTTAGCATTTAAAAAAATTCTAAGAAATTAAGCTTAAACTTTTAATTTAGTGGCATGAATTCAAAGCCATTTCCCCAACAAATAGCCGAGTACCACGGCAAAGTAAGAGATGTATATTACATTGAAAATGAATTACTTGTAATGATTGCAAGTAATAGAATTTCCGCTTTTGATGTTATATTACCTCGCCCCATCCCTTTTAAGGGTCAGGTTTTAAACCAAATAGCGGCCTATATGCTTCAAAAAACGGTCGATATTTGCCCCAATTGGCTTTTATCTACCCCAGCTCCAAAT
>JACCDI012191876.1_pt1 | contig 19510 bp, 20 predicted proteins | sample 7442791 | NCBI WGS metagenome assembly JACCDI01 (sample SAMN15323434, study PRJNA562643) | freshwater metagenome | isolation source: river surface water | place: USA:Blue River Watershed | collected 2017-08-15
AATTGCTTAATCCTATTGTAAATTATATATTTGTCCGTTTTTATAATATAGAATAAATAAATTTTAGAGTAATGCAGAATAGAGGACTTATTAAATTTTTCGCAATTATCTTTGCTTTGGTATGTATATACCAGCTTTCTTTTACTTTTGTGGCTAGCGGTATCGAAAAAGATGCTAAAGCTTTTGCAAAAGGCGATTCAAAAAAAGAATTAGCTTACTTGGATTCCATCGGTAAAGTAGAGGTATATCCTGTTTTAGGGTATACATTCAATGAAGTTAGACAAAAACAGTTAAATAAAGGTCTTGACTTAGAAGGAGGAATCAATGTTATTCTTCAAATATCGGTTAAAGATGTATTGAAAGGATTGGCAAACGATTCAAAAAATGCAGCCTTCAATAAAGCGTTGGCGGATGCTAAAACCAACCAACAAGGAAATCAAGATTATATTGATGCCTTTTTTGTAGAGGCAAACAATGCCAATATCAATTTGGCAGCTGCAGATATTTTTGGAAACAGAAATTTAGAAGCAGAAATCAAAAACGGAATGACCAACAAACAACTTGAGCCTATTGTAAAAAAGAAAGTGCAAGAGTCGGTTGAAAGTGCATTCAACGTATTAAGAAAACGTATCGACCAATTTGGTGTAACACAACCTAATATCCAAATGTTAGGAAATTCAGGTAGAATTTTAGTTGAATTACCGGGTGCTAAAGATGTAGATCGTATCAAAAATTTATTGCAAGGAACGGCTCAATTAGAGTTTTGGGAAACCTATAAATTAGAAGAAGTTTCTGGTTTCGTAATGGCTGCTGATGAAGCACTTAAGAAAACAGAGATTGCTGTAAAAGCGGCTCCTGTAAAAAAAGTAGGTATCGATTCGTTGTTAACGGATAAAGCCGATACTGCTGCCGCAAAAACAAGTCCGTTTTTAGGAAAAATGGTTGGTCCTGGTCAACAAGGAATTGGTTTCTTTAATGTAAAAGATACTGCAGTTATCAACAGCTATTTAAAAAGAGCTGATATCAGAGCATTATTACCTGCAACCTTATCAAATATTCGTTTTGCTTGGGGTAAAGTAAACCCAAAAAATCCTGAGGCTACTGAATTATATGTATTAAAAGGAACTAGAGATAATGTGGCTCCATTAAGTGGTGGTGTTATCGTTGATGCTAAAGATACTTTTGATCAATTTGGAAAACCTGCTGTGTCCATGCAAATGAATGCAAATGGCGCAAGATTATGGGAAAAAATTACAGGTGCTGTATCGCAACAAGGTAATGCAATTGCTATTGTTTTAGATAATACAGTTTATTCTGCACCGGGTGTAAGTAAAGGAGCGATTACAGGTGGTCAATCTGAAATTTCAGGTAACTTCACGTTAGAAGAAACTAAAGATTTAGCCAACGTATTAAGAGCCGGTAAATTGCCAGCTGCTGCCGAAATTATTCAATCGGCTGAAGTTGGACCATCTTTAGGTCAAAAAGCTATTGATGCAGGTATCATCTCTTCCTTAGTAGGATTTATTTTGGTGTGTGTTTGGATGGTGTTCTACTACGGTAGAGCAGGATGGTATGCCAACGCAGCCTTATTATTAAACGTATTGTTCTTGTTTGGTGTTATGGCAAGTTTTGGTTTTGTATTAACATTACCAGGTATTGCAGGTATCGTATTAACATTGGGTACGGCAGTAGATGCGAACATCATTATCTATGAAAGAGCAAAAGAAGAATTGCGCGAAGGAAAATCATTGAGTGATATCGTTGATATTTCTTACGGATGGAAAGGAGCTATGCGTTCAATTGTTGATGCAAACGTGACGCACATATTAACAGGTATCATCTTATTTGTATTTGGAACAGGACCTATTCAAGGTTTTGCCTTAACCTTATTGATTGGTATTTTTACCTCGTTATTTACCTCAATTTTTATTGCTAGAATTTTTATCGATAGAGATATAGCTAAAAACAGAGTGTTAACTTTCTCAACTTCCATTACTAAAAACTGGTTTACTGGTTTCCATTTTGATTTTATCAAAGTAAAAAAATGGACGTATTTATTCTCTTCAATTGTTGTAGTTGTGAGTTGTGTATCGTTTTTTGTTAATGGATTGGATGAAGGTGTAGATTTTGTTGGAGGTAGAACCTACCAAGTTAAGTTTGAAAAACCAGTAGAATCTAATGTGGTTTCTGAAGAGCTTTCAAAAGAATTCGGATTGCCAGTTGAAGCTAAAGTTTTTGGTGATGCTGATCAATTGAAAATCACAACAAAATACAAAATCAAAGAAGAAGGTATTGCTATCGATAAAGAAGTAAATGAAAAGTTATATAACGGACTTAAAAAATACTTTAATGAAGATCTTACTTACGAAAAATTCATCAACTTGTATGAAGGTAAAAAATTCGGAGTATTGTATGGTTCTAAAGTAAGTCCAACCATCTCTGCTGATATCAAAACCAATTCATTCTGGGCAGTTATCGGAGCTATGCTAGTGGTTGCATTATACTTGGTAATCTCGTTTAGAAAATATGGTTACTCTATTGGTGCCGTTGCAGCTGTAGCGCATGACGTAATTTTTGTATTGGGAGTGTATTCACTTTGCTACAAATTTATGCCATTCCACATGGAAATGGACCAACACTTTATCGCAGCTATCTTAACGGTTATCGGATATTCAATGAATGATACGGTAATTGTATTTGATAGAATTAGAGAGTTTATTGACGGAAAACGAAAAGGTACTTTCAAAGAAGTTGTAAATGCGTCTATTAATACAACGCTTTCTAGAACATTGAATACGTCATTAACGATGATCATGGTATTATTAATCATGTTTATTTTTGGTGGGGAATCAATTAGAGGATTTATCTTTGCGATGTTAATTGGTATCATTATCGGAACGTATTCTTCATTATTTATCGCTACTCCAGTATTGGTAGATTCGATGAAGAAAAGCGATATCGATGAAATCGAAAAAAGACACGCATAATTAAAATACACCTAGTAAAAAGCTGCTTTCATTGAAAGCAGCTTTTTTTTATACGATACTTTTCAGATTCACGTTATAATGAATAGTACAAAAGAAAACTACTTATGAAATTGAAATTCTTGTTTTTGTTAATAGTTCTGGGATTGCAATCCTGTAATACGAATGAAGTATATCATGACTTCCAAAATGATTTTAAAGACAACCGCTGGTCTGCAACTGATGTCAAAGTCTTTGCGTTTGAAAATGAAGATGCGGAGGGCTTATATACCCTTAAAATTCAATTGGCACACATTTATGATTTTGAATTTTCTACAATTCCGTTAAATGTGGTGATCACAAGTCCAAATGGAGCAAAGGAAACGCTTTCAATGGAATTAGTAGTGAAAGATTCCACGGGGCATGATATAGGCGATTGTACGGGTGATATTTGTGACGTTTATGCGCCAATCCAATCCCATGTAAAACTCCAAAAAGGAACTTATACCATAGAAGTGAAGAGTGCTTTTGAAGGGCCTTATTTGCCAAATATTTTAGGGGTAGGAGTGATCGTTGAAAAAAGTCAACAATAGCTACAAAAAAAGCGGTTAGAATTTCTAACCGCTTTTTTTTATGCGTTACTTTCTTTGGCTTTTACAACAAAGAAAATGCCTATTATGATAAAGGGAATACTCAGCCATTGTCCGGTAGAAAGGGCATTGAAAATTGGGTATTCTTCAAAACCACCCTGACTCTCTTTTACAAATTCAACGACAAATCGAATGGACCAAAGTAAGATCAAGAACAAACCAAACAAATACCCTGCTTTATTTCTCGCTTCTGTTTTCCAATATAAAAACATCAAAATCAAGAAGACAAAAACATAACAAATGGCTTCATATAATTGTGCGGGATGTTTTGGAGCAACATTGGCCAATAAAGTTGCAAATTGCGGTTGGTTGGCAATGGCTTGATAAGCTTCCTGAGCCGAAGTGGTTTGGGTGAGTTGCATCGCTTCTCTTGGGCCATACTCATCGCGTAAAAATCGAATCCCCAAAGCGTTATCTGTTTTGATACCTACAATCTCAGAATTAAAAAAATTACCCAAACGAATAAAAATTGCACCCAATGAAACCGGAATAACAATTCGGTCTAATATCCATAAAAACGAACGTTTGATGACGCGTTTTTGAATGTAAAACATGGTAAGAATTATCGAAATTGCAGCACCATGACTGGCTAAGCCAGCAAAACCAGTGAAATGAATCGAGGGTTGGGTACTGATGGGAAGTAACACACTCCACGGATCGTCATGAAATAATTCGGGTTGGTAAAAAATCACATGGCCCAATCTAGCCCCAAGCATAGTAGCTACTAACGTATAAATGAATAATTTGTCCAGTGATTCGATCGATTCTTGTTCTCTTGTGAAAATAGGTTTCATGATGTACCAACCCAATCCAAAGGCCAAAACCCATGAAAGGCTATAAAAACGAAGCATGAAAAAACCCAAATCAATTCCTTCTGAAGGATTCCAAAGGATATGTAGTGCCTGTATCATAATTTTTGTTTCTGATTAAAGCGTAAAAATAAATATTATTATTGGGAAACGTGTTAAAATTCTAATAAGAAATTTTTTCATTTTCAAAATCAATTTCAAGTTCGAATTTCAAAATTTGAATTGCTGACTTCAATCTCAAGGTACCGGATCATAACCACTTTTTCCCCAAGGATTGCAACTAAAAATGCGTTTAATAGCGAGCCAAGTTCCTTTAATCAGCCCGTGTTTTTCCAGTGCCTGCAATGCATAGTTTGAGCAGCTGGGTTCAAATCGGCAAGCTGCCGGTGTTACCGGAGAAATGACTACTTGGTAAAATCGAACAATACCAACCAAAGGTAAAATCAAGACTTTTTTTAGGCCATTTGTATTTGAAGACGTATGATTGCTACACATGAGTTTTTTGTTACTACACAAAAATAGTATTTTAAAAGCTCATTTTATTATTTACAATCAAAAAGATACAAAACATGATTTTTATCAGTTTTTAAATCAATTTTTGCCCCTAAATTTGGTGTAAATCTATGTTGATATACGTTACGATTTACTACTCGATTATCATTTAGGTTTAAATAAATATTCTAATGAAAATTAGGGTATTGGTTAGTTTAAATAGTTTTAAGAGCTGTCAATGACAGCTCTTTTTTTTGCTATTTGGGTTTTAGGTTGTAAAAGTAGTACCTTCTTTACCGTCTTTTAATTGTATACCAAGAGCCAGTAATTTATCTCTAATTTCGTCTGATAATGCAAAATTTTTGTTGGCCCGCGCTTGATTTCGCATTTCGATCAGCATTTCGACAACTCCTTTAAGTTTTTCAGTACTGTTTGAGTTGCCACTTGCATCCGGGTTTGTCATCCCTAATACATCAAAAATAAAATGCGAAAGGGTTGTTGATAAGTCTTGCAGGTCTTCTGCCGTAATCGTTGCGCTACCGTCGTTAACGGTATTGATAAATCGAGCTCCCTCAAATAATTGCGCAATTAATATGGGCGTATTAAAATCGTCGTTCATGGCATCATAACAACTTTGCTTCCACGAAGCAACTGCTATGGTTGATGTTGTGCTGGTTTTTAAATTCCCTAATAATTTATAGGCTTCCATTAATCGATTGTATCCTTTTTCACTGGCTACCATTGCATCATTAGAAATGTCTAATACACTTCGGTAATGGGCTTGTAAAAAACAAAAACGCACGATATTAGGTTCGAATGACTTTTCAAAAAAACTATTTTCTCCGGAAAGGAGTTCCATAGGTAAGATGTAATTTCCTGTTGACTTACTCATGCGCAATCCGTTCATGGTAAGCATATTGGTATGCATCCAAAAATTCACAGGCGAATGGCCGTTGCAAGCTGTTCCTTGAGCTACTTCACACTCGTGGTGCGGGAATTTTAAATCCATTCCGCCACCGTGAATATCAAAAGTTTCTCCCAAATATTTGGTGCTCATGGCGGTACATTCTAAATGCCAACCTGGAAATCCTTCACCCCAAGGCGAATTCCAACGCATAATGTGTGCCGGTGAAGCATTTTTCCACAAGGCAAAATCTTGTGGGTTTTTCTTTTCTGTTTGTCCGTCTAAATCACGGGTATTGGCAAATAATTCGTCGATGTTTCGGTTGCTTAAAGCACCATAATTCAATCCTTTTGCATTGTATGCAAAAACATCAAAATACACCGAGCCATTACTTTCATAAGCAAAACCTAATTCGATAAGTTTTTGAGTCAATTCAATTTGTTCCAAAATATGTCCGGTAGCCGTAGGTTCAATAGTAGGTGGTAAAAAATTAAACGCATCCAATACTTTATGAAAATCTACTGTATATTTTTGGACAATCTCCATTGGTTCTAGTTTTTCTAGACGGGATTGTTTTACAAAGCGGTCGTTGGCCACATCGCCATCATCCGTTAAATGTCCGGCATCGGTGATGTTACGCACATAGCGTACTTTGTAATCAAGGTGAAGTAAATACCGGTAAATCACATCAAAACTCATAAAGGTTCTAATGTTACCCAAATGCACATTACTATAAACCGTTGGCCCACAAACATACATACCAATATTTCCCGGATGAATCGGCGTAAAGGTGTCTTTTTCACCCGTGAGGGTATTGTATATTTTTAAGGCTTGGTTTTTATATAATTCCATGATTTTCAGCTTAAAACTGGGTATCTAACTTAATGTAATCTAAAAATTCTCTTTTTACTTTTTCCTCTTTGAATTTACCTCCAAATTCAGCGGTTACAGTGCTGCTTTCAATGTCTTTAATGCCTCTAGAATTCACACATAAATGTTTGGCATCAATAACACAAGCTACATCAGCAGTTCCCAATACATTTTGTAATTCTTGTACAATCTGCATGGTCAATCGTTCTTGTACTTGTGGTCTTTTTGCGAAATAATCCACCACACGATTTATTTTGGATAAACCTACTACCGTTCCTTTGGAAATATAAGCCACATGGGCACGTCCCACGATGGGTAATAAATGATGTTCACAGGTAGAATACACCACGATGTTTTTTTCTACGAGCATTTCTCCATACTTGTAGTTGTTTTCAAAAGTAGAAGAGCTGGGTTTTTTGGCCGGATTTAGTCCGCCAAAGATCTCTTTCACAAACATTTTTGCTACACGATTTGGCGTCCCTTTTAAACTGTCGTCTGTAAGGTCTAATCCAAGTGTTAGCAATATGCTTTCCACATCTTTTTTTATCGATTCAATTTTGTCTTCATCGGAAATAACAAAGGCATCCGCACGCAAAGGTGTTGTAGCACTAGTTGCTATGTGGTCATTGCCAATTTCTTCTTGAAAATCCTCGTTTTGTTTCATGGGTATGATGGGTTTCTTGCTGTTTTTTTACAATACGCAAAGATAAATAATAAACTAACATTGAATAAAAAAAAAGGAAGTCTTTTTTAGACTTCCTTTCCCTTGATTTATGAAGGATTATGAATTGTAAACCGCAAGTGCCTCTTTTAAAATGGCAACAGCTTGAATCAAATCTTCTTTTTTCAATACATAAGCGATGCGTACTTCGTCTAATCCCACATTTGGAGTAGAATAGAAGCCTGCTGCAGGGGCAACCATTACGGTTTCACCCTTAAAGTCATACGATTCTAATAGCCATTGTGCAAATTTATCGGCATTGTCTACAGGTAGTTTGGCAATGCAGTAAAAGGCGCCTTTTGGAGTGGCTACCGTTACGCCGTCTATTTTTTCTAGGGCAGCAACCAATACATCTCTGCGCTCTTTATATTCTGAAATCACGGCGTCAAAATAACTTTGAGGCGTCTCTAAAGCCGCTTCACTGGCAATTTGAGCATAGGTTGGCGGACTCAAGCGCGCTTGTGCAAATTTCATAGCCGTGGCCATTACTTCTTTGTTTTTAGATACAATACAACCGATTCGTGCGCCGCACATGCTGTATCTTTTGGACACCGAATCAATCATAATGGCATGTTCTTCCAAACCGGGAACATTCATGACAGAAAAGTGTTTTTCCCCATCGTAAATAAATTCGCGGTATACTTCGTCGGCAATCAAAAATAAGTCGTGTTTTTTAGCAATTTCGGCTAATTTTAAAATCTCTTCTTGTGAATATAAGTAGCCTGTGGGGTTACCCGGATTGCAAATTAAAATGGCTTTTGTTTTAGGTGTAATTAATTTTTCAAAGGCTTCAATAGGAGGCAGTGCAAAACCGGTTTCAATACCCGAAATTACAGGAATTACTTTTACACCAGAAGCGGTTGAAAACCCATTGTAATTGGCATAAAAAGGTTCAGGAATTATGATTTCATCCCCACTATCCATTGTGCTTCCCATGGCAAAAAGCAAGGCTTCAGAACCACCTGTTGTAATGATGATGTCTTGCGTTTCAATCGGTAATCCGTGGGTTTTATAATACGCTGAAAGTTTGGTTCTATAGCTTTCAAAACCGGCAGAGTGACTGTATTCTAGTACACTTATGTCTGCATTTTTTACGGCTTGTAAGGCTACATCAGGTGTTTTAATATCGGGTTGGCCAATATTTAAATGGTATACTTTGTGCCCTTTTTTCTTAGCAATTTCTGCATAGGGAACCAATTTTCTAATAGGAGATTCAGGCATTTGTTGGCCTTTAATCGAAACTTTTGGCATGGCTAGTCTAATTTTTTTAGTTTCGCAAAATTGCAATTTTTTTTTGGGAAAAATCAAATTTGAGTTTAAAAAAAAGCCTCAATTGCTTGAGACTTACTTTTTAGGAATTGGGAAATGTTTTTTTCTTGACCAAGGGGCTTACTTCTTCTTTTACAATCACGGTTCCTTTAATTCGCAAGGGAATCATACCACTCGGTTTATTTACAGCATTACTTTCAATAGTAATGGTTTTGCTTATTGGGCCCGGATTCATATTGTATTGAACTTTTATTTGCCCTTTTTCTCCTGGCGCAATTGGCTCTTTTGGCCATTCGGGAACGGTACAACCACAACTCGATTTGGCATTTTTAATGAGTAAGGGCGCATCACCAGTATTGGTAAATTCAAAGACACGGATGCCATCGTCTTTTCCTTTTTCTACTTCACCATAATTGATCGTTTCTTCTTTGAATTCAATTTTAGGACCGGTTTGTGCAAAGGAAAACATTCCCAAACATACGGTTAAAAAAACAAGTAATTTTTTCATCATTTTAGGCATTAAAAGGTTTTTGTAAAAATAATTAATTATCAGTAACCAACAAACTGCTGCTAACATTTTTTTTATTTTCGTGTTATCGTTACTTTTGCAACTCGATGAACACAAAAAACATACCAAAATTCATTTTGGGTATGTACAATGAACGTATAAACAGTTCAACAACTAAACACGAACAAGTATAATGATTCCCGCACAATTCAACGCTAAAGAAGTAGAACAAAAATGGTATGCGTATTGGATGAAAAATGATTATTTTTCTTCTAAACCCGACCATAGAACGCCTTATACGATTGTTATTCCGCCACCCAATGTAACCGGTGTATTGCACATGGGCCACATGTTGAATAATACCATACAAGATGTGTTGATTCGTCGTGCGCGTTTGAAAGGATTCAATGCGTGTTGGGTCCCCGGAACCGATCACGCGTCAATTGCAACCGAAGCGAAAGTGGTGGCCAAACTTAAAGAAGAGGGCATCAATAAAAACGATTTAACGCGTGAAGAATTTTTAAAACATGCGTGGGAATGGACCGATAAATATGGAGGTACCATTCTTGAACAACTCAAACAATTGGGTTGTTCTTGCGATTGGAATCGTACTAAGTTTACAATGGATGACGATATGTCAGCTTCAGTAATTCATTCGTTTGTTGATTTATACAATAAAGGACTCATTTATCGCGGTTACCGCATGGTGAATTGGGATCCAGAAGCAAAAACCACCTTGTCGGACGAAGAAGTAATTTTTGAAGAACGCCAAGGAAAATTATATTTCATTAAATATGAGGTGGTAGATGACACCCAACACCCATCACCCAACACCCATCACCTAGTAGTGGCAACCACCCGTCCCGAAACTATTTTTGGAGATACTGCCATTTGCATCAATCCGAATGACGAGCGCTTTACACATTTGAAAGGAAAAAAAGCCATTGTACCTATTTGCGGTCGAGTAATTCCTATTATCGAAGACGAGTATGTCGATGTTGAATTTGGAACCGGTTGCTTAAAAGTAACGCCGGCGCACGATACAAACGATAAAACCTTAGGTGATAAACACAATTTAGAAATCATCGATATTTTCAATGAAGATGCTACTTTGAATTCCTTCGGATTGCAGTATCAAGGGAAAGATCGTTTTGTGGTTCGTGAAGAAATTGCGAAAGAATTGGAAGCAATCGGTGCGTTAGCAAAAACCGAAACGCATTTGAATAAAGTGGGAACTTCTGAACGAACGAAAGCGGTTATCGAACCTCGTTTATCGGATCAATGGTTCTTAAAAATGGAAGATTTGGTTAAACCAGCCATTAAAGCCGTTTTAGAATCCGATGATGTTACATTATACCCAAGCCGTTTCAACAATACCTATGCGCATTGGTTGAACAACATTCGCGATTGGAATATTTCGCGCCAGTTGTGGTGGGGCCAACAAATTCCAGCCTATTACTACGGGGATGGAAAAGAAGATTTCGTAGTTGCTGAAACCAAAGAAGAAGCTTTAGCTTTAGCACAAGCAAAAACCAACAATAAACAATTAACCATAAACGACCTAACACAAGACGCAGATGCGCTTGACACGTGGTTCTCTTCTTGGTTATGGCCAATGGCGGTTTTTGGTGGGGTTTTAAACCCAGAAAATGAAGATTTTAAATACTATTATCCTACCAATGATTTGGTTACCGGACCCGATATTTTGTTCTTTTGGGTAGCCCGTATGATCATTGCAGGGTATGAATATGCGGGAGAAAAACCATTTTCAAACGTATATTTAACCGGATTGGTTCGTGACAAGCAAGGGCGTAAAATGTCTAAGTCGCTAGGTAATTCACCAGAGCCACTCGGATTGATTGAAAAATTTGGTGCCGATGGTGTTCGCGTGGGATTGTTGTTGAGTGCTTCGGCCGGAAACGACATCTTATTCGACGAAGAATTATGCAACCAAGGAAAAGGGTTCGCCAATAAAATTTGGAACGCCTTCAAACTGATCAAAGGATGGGAAGTAGCTGATATTGCGCAACCCGAATCGTCAAAAGTAGCCATTGAATGGTACGAAGCCAAATTGCAACAAACCTTAGTTGAAATTGAAGATAATTTTGATAAATACCGTTTGTCGGATGCCTTAATGGGCATTTACAAATTGGTGTGGGACGATTTTTGTTCGTGGTTCTTAGAAATGATCAAACCTGGATACCAACAACCAATTGACCGCGCAACCTTTGATAAAGCGATCGAAATGTTGGAAAACAACTTGAAATTGTTACATCCATTCATGCCGTTTTTAACAGAAGAATTGTGGCACCACATCGCAGAAAGAACACCTGAACAAGCGTTGATTGTAGGGGAGTGGCCAACAGCCAAACCTTTTAATGCACAATTAATCGCTGATTTTGATTTTGCAACCGAAGTCATTTCTGGCATTCGAACCATTCGTAAAGATAAAAACATACCGTTTAGAGATGCCATTGAATTGCGCGTGATGAATAATGAAAAAGCATCAACCCATTTCGATGCCGTGGTCCAGAAATTAGGAAACGTAAGTACCTTGGCCTATGTTTCAGATAAAGTAGACGGAGCCTTATCGTATCGAGTGAAATCAAACGAGTATTTTATACCGATTACGGGCGCTATTGATGTGGAAGCAGAAATTGCAAAATTAACCGAAGAGTTAAACTACACCAAAGGATTCTTACGCTCGGTGCAAGGCAAATTGTCTAACGAGAAATTTGTAGCCGGCGCACCCGAACAAGTGATTGCCAACGAACGCAAAAAAGAAGCCGATGCTTTGGCGAAAATTGCAATGATTGAGCAAAGTATGGCCGGTTTGAAATAGTATATTTTAGTATAAAAAATGAATCCCGAGTTTGCGCTCGGGATTTTTTATGTTTATTGTGGGCACGGATTACAAATCCGCGCTATCGGGTTAAATCAATTATCTAAATCCACAAACTCAACAGTTGTTTTGAATTTTTCATATTTCCCTAATCTGATACTACTTTTTCTCGGGTCTTTATGTGAATATAATACTTTGAATTCACATCCAACACATCCTTTTCGTTTATTATCCCCAAAAAAACCTGAAGTTCCAATCGTGTTTTTAAAGTTTTCGTTATTCACTTTATAGCTGTAAACTAAATTATAAGATCCTCTACTTGTATATTTATATTCTTCAACTAACCCAAAAGTTTCTTTTTTGTAATCTTTAATTTCTTTATAATAAAAAAACTGTTTGCCAATAGCAATCAATATTAAGAATGCAAAAGTTAATACTAAATATTTGCCATATTTATCAAAGAAAAAATTTAGTTTTTCAAAATAATTTCTCGCTATCATATAATTCTATCAATTGATTTAGATTAAATTTTACACAATTTTAGTAATCTTAATGCTAAATTGTATATATGCAATAAAAAATCGCATCTCAAATATAATAAAAAGATCTTAAAATAAAAAAATCCCAAGGTTGTGCTCGGGATTTTTTATGTTTATTGTGGGCACGGATTACAAATCCGCGCTATCGGGTAAGAAGGCTATTTTAACACCGATTATTTTTACTCAAGTCGCGTTTAAAAAGCACTTTATTATCTTTTGCAATGTAGTCGCCCCTAATAATCAAATAGGGGTGGTTGTTAGAATACCCAGCACTGCGGCTTTTGAGGCTGATTTTATCGTTGACTTGCAAGCTTTTCAATAGTTCAAACTCTTTAGAAACAAATTGCATCATGTAGGTTTCGCCTTCAATTTGCACCAACAGCCATTTCGGTCCCTTTCCTTTTGCTCCTTCACGCTCAAACGTAACCGAAGTTACTACGGCTTCCATGGTTGTGAAATCTTGAAGTTGCTTTCTTATGTTGTCATGGCTCGCTTTTATTTTTTTTCCTTCCGGCGAGTTTTGCCATTTTTTGTATTCGATGCCGTCTGGTGAAGCTTCCCATTTTGCTCGCGCTTCCCGATTGGCTTTTTGTTGCGCTTCGGTTAGCGGTTGGGGTGCCGGTTTCGAAACAGTTGTAGTTTCTTTTTTTTCTTCACAATTGGTGAACAATTGCCCGCTAATTACAAATAAAACAATAGTGAGTGCTGTGAAGATTCTTTTCATATTTTTCATAGTCATTTAATTTATGTTGCGAATGTACAGTTATATTTTTCAGACCTAGGATTTGGTATTGTAAATAAAAATGTAAACTTTGTAAATATTTAATTTACACGATGCAATTTAGTCAATTCTTACGCTCTATAAACCGAAAAGCCCTATTTTTAGTGCTGCCACTTTTCTTTATTGCCGTTAGTTTTATGGCTATTGAGGCAAATCCGGGTGCTGGTTTTGAACATTCCAAAAGAGAAGTGTTACTCCGCAGAATTGGTCATGAGTTGCTTTTGCAATCGGGCGATTCTACCTCTCGAGTGCTTCCGGTAGTTGAAATAAACGAGAATGAATACCAAATAACGTTTGAAAACGAGCTTAATTTTCAAACAGCATCACTTGTAAGTATTACGAAAAGCATACTAATCAAAGATCCAAATGCTCAAGATTATATTGTTAATGTGCTCAACTGTGCCAATTCAAGTGTAGTTTATGCCTTTGCCATTTCCAAGAATCAAAAAGATGATATTGTGTCTTGTATCGGAAGAAGACAACCCAAAGCCTGTTATGTCATTTCCATTCAATTTAATGAAACACATACTAATGGATCCCGTTATGCTTATTTTTTTGGAGGGTTAGCTTTAATGGTCTTATTGGTTTTTGCGTTTAGTAAAGTAGTAAAGCCAAAGAAAACAGCGCCTAAGGTTTTCCATGACAAGAGCTTTGCCCTTGGATCGATTTTGTTTGATGCACAAAAGCGACAATTGCTGCATAACGAAGTCAGCATCGATTTGACGGATACCGAAACCCGCTTGATGCTCATTTTTGCTCAATCACCCAATCAGATCATTGAAAGAAGTAGGTTGCAAAAAGAAATTTGGGAAGATGAAGGGGTTATTGTGGGTCGAAGTTTGGATATGTTCATTTCAAAACTTCGAAAAAAACTAGAACTTGATGCCAATATAAACATTGTAGTGATTCGCAGCAAGGGCTATAAACTTGAAATTAGCGAATAAGTTTCTGCTAATAATCCTTTTGTGCTAAAGAAAACAGAATGTTTTTCTTTCGTTATTCCTCCACAAATTCTAACAAATCTCCCGGCTGACAATCCAATACCTTACAAATGGCTTCAAGTGTACTAAAACGAACCGCTTTTGCTTTTCCTGTTTTCAAAATGGACAAATTGGCTAGGGTAAGGTCTACCTTTTCCGAAAGTTCGTTGAGTGACATCTTGCGTTTTGCCATCATGACATCTAAATTGACTACTATGGCCATAATTTATACTGTTAATTCGTTTTCATCTTGCAGCTCAATACCGCGTTTAAAAATTTGGGCAATGACAAAAAGAATGATTCCCATAAACAACCAAATTTCATGTTCACGCAAAGAAACTTGACTGCTTTGAGGCAAACTAAGGTGTACCGATTGCAATTGGGCGATCAAAAGCATCCCGCCAAAAAGCTGAACCAAGCCAATTGCTAACGAAATATAAGAAAGACGGAAGATGAATTTACAAACTTCTGAATTGAAAGGACGATCTAAATTTAATTTTTTGTCGTGCAGAATTTTTACGATCCAATAAAACAGCAAGGCTTGTAATACAGTTACCACAGAAATTAAGACCGTAAACTGAATGAAATAACTTTTACCCGAGAGGTACAATTGGGATAAGTCCATATCGTTCCAAAAATGATGGGCACCTTCCGGATTAATGCATAAGGTAAAAAAGGTGTTGAATATAAAACCACCTGCTTTGATGCAAAGTCCAATAAAGATGACCCAGGCGATTGCATATAAAATACGGAGTATTTGCTTTGAACTAATTTTCATTTGATGAAAGTTTTGAATTAAGCAGCAAATATCAATAAATATTTATTGAAAAACAATAATTTTAAACAATAATTTTTTATTTAATCACCAAGTCGTATTTCTGCAACAGACCCGCCAGATTTTCTGTGGAAAAAATGGCCCGCTTCAATTTGTTTTTTTCGGGATCAATAGTAAAGTCATAACTGGTAGAAAAATCGGTTTTAAGCGCTGTCGTTCCAATAAATACCGCGTGTCTCAGATTGCAATTATCAAATAAAGCTTCGGTTAAATCACTTTCCATAAAATCAACGGCTACCATACTGCAATTGATGAATTGCATTTTTTTAAGTTTCAAACTATAAAATTGGGCATAATCCAACAAACTGTCTTTGAAATGAAATTCATATAAAATTTGATCGGTCATGGCAAAGTTAACGGCTGTAAAATCGCAATTGGTAAACCATACATCACGCAACGATACATGATTGATTTTGGTGTTTTTAAAATTACAATCAAAAAAATTACAATCAATAAAGGTTACGGCGGTAAACGAACACGCTCTAAAATCGCAACGGGTAAACGTGCAATTTTCATATTCTTTAAATTTCACATCTTCTTCCTTATAAGTAAGGTCGGCAAATTGTTGGTCGGTAATATAGTCAGCGTGCATGGTATGGTATTAATGGGGGTAAAACTACAGCATTTTTTTATGGTTTCAAAAGAATCTTTCGTTCGGTTACTATACTTTATATAGTGTAAGATTTGAATAAATAGGAAATGAAAACTTTATTTTATTTATTCATAAAAATACTTATATTCGCAGAGAAATTTTGGGGGATTAGCTCATTTGGCTAGAGCGCTACGCTGGCAGCGTAGAGGCGACCGGTTCGAATCCGGTATTCTCCACCATCCCGGACAAATTCAATTTTTTTGAGTTTGTCCTTTTTTTTGTCCTTTGCGAAAGGCTGTTAATGCTGGAAATTTTTAAAAACAATGGATTAATATCGGCGGTTCGAACTTTATTATTTTCAAATTGAAACTTTTCGGGAAATATCGAACCAACTAATTTTCGTTTAGCTTCAATATCCCCATGTAAGTACTGAGAATGAATGGTTAACAACTTGGCTAATGCAAACTCATACGTTTTGAGTAAGTTCTTTTTGTCCTTTAGACCTTCCTCTTTTTGCTTCAATTCTTGAAGTATGGATTGGTATCTTTTTTTTGCTTGTTCGTATTCTGTTTTATCTATTTCTCCTTCGATAAATAAATCCTGTAAGCGAATTATTTTATCTTCTATTTTTTTTACATTTTCAAAATGTTTTGGACCAATTTCACTTTTACCTTCTGAGGCGATTAATTCTGCTTTAATCATTTCATGAAGCAATATTTGCATTTCTTTTTTAATCGTTATAGACTGTAAAAAATCATCAAACCAAGTATTTACATCTTCAATCTTATATCTTTGATTACAGGGGCTAATACAGTGGTAATAGGTGTATTTTTTCGATCTTCCTTTTGATGTACTAGCAGTTAGTGGTTTTTTACAACTTGGACAATTCAAGAAACCTTTAAGCGGAAAATTTTCATTGATTTTTTTGTGCGCTATATGATATTTCTTTCTTCTGTTATCTAGCACATCTTGTACTTTAAAAAATAATGATTTTGTAATAATAGGTTCATGAATACCTTCAACAACAGTTTCGGGTTCATTTTTATATCCTTTGATATACACTCCACCATAGTACAAATGGTTTCTAAATATGGATGCTATTGATGTCATACTTGTTTTAAACCCTTTTGATTTCAATCGATTAAATACTTCTTTTTGATTGTAAATTCCAGTAGCCATTAATTCAAACCCCTCTTGAATGTATTTGGCATCCTCATTTGGAACTAAAAGAGGCTTCTTATTCGCATCCGTTCCATTAGAATACCCTTTTGGCGCATTGCCAACATAACGACCTTCTTTGAAAGCTCTTCTCATTCCTGCAATTACATTTAACGATCGACGCTGATTTTCTACCTCAGGAATTGATAAGTAGACAGCTAACATTAAACCTTGTTCGGGAATAGTCAAATCCAAAGGTTGCTCAATGGCATTAATTTGTATGTCCAAATGATTGAAAACATCAATCATTTGATAAGATTCTGAAGTATTTCTTGAGAATCTATCCCACTTGATGAAAAGTAGTTGATGAATATCTTTTTTGTTTTTCTTACAAAAATCAAGAAGTTTCTTAAACTCAGGTCGTTTAAATGTTTTTGCCGAAAAATCTTCTCTAAAAATGTGTACCACATTTAGATTGTTGTTCTGACAATAAGTCAGTAATTTTTGTTCTTGGTCTCTTAGTGAATAACCTCTGCCGGCTTGTTCATCTGTAGAAACTCTAACATAAAGAATTACGTTTTTCATTCTTTTGATAATTTGTAATGTTTGTGATATATACTTCTTTAATGCAGTTTAACATTTCCATTAATTCAGTAAGCTCTTTGTCGGTGTATTTTTTTTTGCTGTGTTTTTCTAAAATTTCTTTTGCTTTTTTTAATTCCATTTCCTAATCAAGCACTAAGAAATAGGACATATTTGTTAGTGTTAGTAAGGCGTTTTGTGCTAAGGGATACTTAGGACATTATTGATTTTTTAAAATGATTTTCTTTTGGTTTTTAATTGTAATATGGCTATTATTTCTATAGGTTAATTCCATTTTTTCATATTGCTTTAATCCTAATATCTTTCTAACTTCATTTGCTTTTTCATTCTTTACATTTTCTTCAAACATTAAGTTTAAACTCATATCTCCACTATCATGTTTGTATACTTTAATTTCTTTACAGTCATCATTGTTTAGTGCCTCTAAAATTACTTGTTCATTTTCAGTAAAGAAATCATACTTTGTATTGTATTTTTCAAAGTTGGGGTCTTCAAACATCTTCCAAACTAAATTTGTAAGGGGAATACAAAGAATGGTTTGTTTGGTAAGGTAATTAGAGTACAAATCATCTATTGTATTTGTTATTGAACTTTTGGAAGTAGAATCTAATCGTAGTATTTGAGTAATCACATGCTCATCTTCTTTTGCAATAACTAATGAAACAAAATATTCCCTGTACAAAATATCAAACAATATTACTCCAATGTTTTTAAACAAATAGATGGTTTTTTCGTCAATAAAATCCTTTAGCAAATCTATAAAGCTTCCATCTAAGAGGTAAGGTTTAAAAGATTCTCTATGACTCTCTGGAATTTTATTTAAAATAGAATTGATGAAGTCATCCTTTGGAGTTGCATCTAATAATTCTTCATTAAATTTAGCGTTAGCATAAAGCACTTCTTTTACTGCTCTTATTGTTGGAAAATCTACATTAAATTCACGAAGTTCCTTAACAATAGATATCCAGAATGCATCAAAAACGTTAAGCAAGATTCTTTCTCTTTTTTCGATAGTATTTGTCGGTTTATCAAGGTATCTAAAAAGTAGATTTTCTTTTTTCCAGTGGATGTAATTTCTTGTAGAAACATCTAGTAGACTTAAAGGGATATACTTGTTACTGATCTTTGGATATATTTCTAAAATGTTCATATTGTTTTAATTTCTACAAATGTACTAAAATACATCTAAAGTACATCAATGTAACTATTATTTTTTATCTTTGCTAAAAAAAGAATATGAAACGACCTGAAATAGTATGTGCGAACCCAAATTGTAAAGAAAGAATAACAGATCATAAAAGTACTAGAAGAAAGTTCTGTAGTACACCCTGTAAAAATAGCTATCATCATAACAAAAAATTAGAAGAACAAGAAGATTCTATTGCTAATGATAGATCAATAAAAAGATTGAAAAGATTTTTGAAGGAAATGGAAGAAATGGAAATAGAGTCATTTATCTATAAAGAAAATAGTTTTTTTTTCAACAACGTTGTTTTGCCGACTAAGCAAACTTACATTCATGATGATGGAGAAGAATATTTAGTCTCCCGATTAGATAATTTCCTTGTGCATAGAGAAAGAAACACAAAAACAATAAAAATTTTTAAACATGGGCCAATTAATAAAACACTCTTTTAATCAACAGTTAATGTATCCTGATGAGTTAGCGTATGAGCTAAACTTAATTCCAACACCTGAAAAGCTTTCACAACAAAGTAAAAACAAATATGTTTTGTACGGTTTAGGACTTGGATTAATGTTAGGAATTTCTTTAGCAACGTATATGTATTTCCAAAAAGAAAGAAAAAAAGAAGAAAGCTAGAAAAAACAAAGTGTTGCAAAAATTAATCATTGTTTATTATCGTTTACATGCGTAAGTAAGCGATAAAAAACGGTGTTTTGCGATTATGATATTGATTTTTAATACTTAATAAATAGCATTTGCTAATATTTTATGGTAATAACTGTTCCAGCGTTTCTGGTACTTTGAATAT
>JACCDI010349713.1_pt1 | contig 19498 bp, 16 predicted proteins | sample 7442791 | NCBI WGS metagenome assembly JACCDI01 (sample SAMN15323434, study PRJNA562643) | freshwater metagenome | isolation source: river surface water | place: USA:Blue River Watershed | collected 2017-08-15
AAACAGGTTTCTGGACGGCTTTCCCGTATACCAATCAACCACGCATTCGGTCACGTTTGCATCACGTACAAATCGCTCTTTTGTGGGGTTGAATGAGTTTTTTAAGCCTTATAAAAAAACTTAACTGAATCCACAAATCGAATACCCAATTGTATTACTCCAGGTATCTAATTTTTTCTAAAGAAATTACAGTGTTAACTTAAAATACTTTTTTCTAAATATTCGTTAAGGCTGAATTAGCTTTTAAATCTTGGACATACTATCGCCATTGCAAATAAGGCCACTATAAAAAATAGTTGCTCAATAAACTCTCGTTCGCTAAGCTCCGCTGGCCACCATAACGACCAGATCCCACTGATTAGCCAAATTGCTAAATAAGCTATTAATTGTATGTTTTTTTCTGTACTTTTTATGGAGTTATACGCTTGTCTTAATACCAAAACCATTGCTAGCCATGTCAACAATAAGCCTGGCAATCCAAGACCTAAGGCATAGTCAAGCCAACCGCTATGCGTCATGATGACTCGAGTATATGGATTTTCTTGAATCATGTAATACCGAAAGGCTAAATGACTAAATCCCGCTCCCAGGGGATTTTCTTGTAAGAGATTAAGCCCTTTTACAAACCACGCAACCCTGCTATAGGTGCTGTGATTAATCTCTCTACCATCCGAGTTAGATGGCCTGGTAACTTGTTCAGTTCGTGAATCTTCTTGCCATGCAGAATGTTTATCAATCTGCATGGAAATTTGAATGTCTTCAAATAAGTTATCTAATTTTTGATGATGCTTTTTATCAATATGCCAAAAAGTAAAGATGCTGGACATTAATAAGTAAAGAAAAATGATGAGGAATACTATGTTTCTAGTATCTAGATTTGTCGAAGTATATAATGATGATTTTATAAGAATCCCAAGAAGAAAAATCCCCATGAGGGCTGCGATTAAAATACCATTTAGAGCTTGCGCATTGATGAAGTTAAGCCAACATACAACAATAATTGATAATGCAAATCCTGCGATGATGTTATTGCCGCAGTTTTGTTGTGCATTAATACGATTTTCAATACTGTATTGGAGGATTGCATACGACAACAAACATGGGTACATTAAAAAATTTACCAATGCAAACTTTCCCTTAAATGGAAAGTGATAATTATTAATAACCCATTGTTGAAGAATCCATGCTTCTCGTAAATAATTTACTAGACTCACTAAAGCCAAGACAACCATGGCAAACCAAACCCAATAAATCAGATTGGGTCGAATTGAGATCATCAATCCAAGACCGCTAGCCATTATTACGCCAAGAATGACTCGTAACCAGGTTCCCTTTAACTCATATAGTTGGGCCGCTGTATCGGTAGGCCATATAAAGTAATGAATCCACAGCCAAATTGGAGCGGCCAACAGGCATAAAATTGGCAGTATTGTTTCTAAAGAAAATATTGGCTTAGACCGAAACATCCAAACCAAACTACTTAGGCAACCTATTACCAAAGCAATATTTCTAGCAGCAATTGTTCCAGGTAATGGCCAAACCAATATCAACAATACTGCACAAAGCAAACAAATCCGCTCTAAGAGTGATTGCCAATAATCAGTGGTAAATTCATTATTACTCCCAGCTGATGAGTCTCTCAAAACCCTTATGAAAAACTGCTGAATCAAAAATTTTGTAACCATTTAACCTTCATTGAAATTCTATACACAGCCTACACTCCAAAATTTTTGTGCACTCATATGGATAATACCCATTTTCCCAACATCACCCTGTGTTGCATTGACAATCAATACCCAGATTTGGGGTTTGATGCGCTTTTAAGATCTACCCGCCACTTCACGTTTGGAGAGGTTTTATTCTTTACGGCATCAAGTTTTGTACCGCCTCAGCATCAGATCGCCAATCTGCGAACAATTCCGATTGATCATATTGTTGATCTCCATACATATTCCACATTTCTTATTAAAGACCTAAATCAATATATTTTTCATAATCATATCTTGATTGTTCAATGGGATGGCTTTATTACCCATCCTGATCTGTGGCAAGATCAATTCTTACAATACGACTACATTGGTGCGCCATGGCCAAAAAATGAGGGTCTTTTGGTCGGTAATGGCGGGTTTTCACTGCGTAGTAAAAAGCTGCTAATAGCCCTTCAGGATGGGCATATTGATGCCAAACATCCTGAAGACCAATGCATTTGCCTGGAATACCGGCGTTACTTAGAGACACACCATGGGATTTCGTTTGCGCCTCCTGAACTTGCCGAACAGTTCGCCTTTGAGCTCAAAAAGCCTTCCTTTGATTGTTTTGGCTTTCATGGAGTCTGCAACCTACCATTGGTATTGACTGATCTCGAATTATTGAAGCTAATTGAACAACTCCCGCCCAAGTTTATTTTTACAGAGCAGTTTTCACAATTTATCAATACCTGCCAAAAAGTGCATGGTATTGAAATACTCGAGGCAATCCAAGATAAAGTTTTAGCGCTAACCGCCAATATGACCTCGGAAATGCGTTCGAGTCGACTCTACCGTCATATAATTAAGACGTCAATTAGGCAAAAACTCTATCGGTTAGCAGTGGCGACTTTGCAAAAACGCACAGAAGTTACCGGCTGGAATATCGATGCACTTTTTCTTCTACTCAGAATCTATGCGTTTAAACTCTTTCATCTCTTCTAAATTCTTTTGAGGTGATGAGAACTATGCCTATCATTAGCACACCTCAAACACTGAATGCGATTCAAGAATCGGGGTTTATCCAAAATATTCTGTTTAATGGCGTCCCCTTCAGCACTGAACTCAATCCAGCAAAATTTTCAGACTCAATATTAATTTATCTAGAGCTATTTGAGATTAATCTGGATTTCATTACCAATACAAAAACCTCTGGCAAAAAGATTGTCTTGTACCACATGGGCGATGAGCTAGGTGATAAAGACATACGCGCCTATTCGGAGTGCGATCTAATTATTCGTAACTATTTCATTCCACGTATTTTTCATTCGCCCGAATTGTCAAAAAAAATGATCTGGGCTCCCAATGGCTATAAAACTGGGGTTGGTCCACGAAACCCGAATTCCCTCTTAACCACCCAGCACCGACCGCATCTAGCCTGTTTTCTTGGTTGGTTAAGCAATGTTGCGTCTTTTAATGGTGAACGAGCTCTCTTTGCTGAAGCTATTCATGCATCAACCGGGAGCTTTAAAAAGCGCAGAAGAAATTTTTGGCGCTGGCTGCAGCATTACCGGCTTTTAAGTGAAAACTATCTCACATTTACTCGCATTGCCCCCCAATGCGCTCCTGATTTATATCTTTTAGGCTCTAGAGGTTTTTCTGCCGGTTATAACGTTGGTCTTTACACAACAGTTATGGAGAATAGTATTTTTGCCCCCTGCCCTGCCGGCAACTCACCAGAAACAATACGACTTTATGACGCGCTCGAGTGCGGCTGCATACCCGTCATGATGCAGCATGACTTTATCTTAGCCAATGATGCCCTGGCTGAATTTGGTAAGCCGCCATTTACCGTTCTTTCATCTTGGAATGAGTTTCCCTCTTTTTTGCAGGAGATGAAAAATCAATTGCAACACAATCCTCAAAAAATCCAAGAACAACAAAATTCGTGCATCACTTGGTGGACGCACTATAAAAACAAGATTCGTCAGAAAATTGCTTCGCGACTGGCGGACTTGACATCATGAATTCACCGCTGAAGGTCTTAAGTCTGCGCAATCATGATCAGAAATCCACTGATGACATATTGCAGGATGTCCTTTTAGCGGTTTCTAAAAAAAAACCGACAGTCTTGCACCATACAGTAGAACACGCTGGGTTTGGCGCAATTCTTTCACGACTAATGACAGGTCTAAATCGCGCTCTTGAGCTAAAAGCAAACTATGCCTTTACGATCAATTCTCCTTATCTGATTAATTCTCTTTTTGATCTCTCCTTTCGGGCGGAACTGGAGAATCGCCCTGCCGACCAAGACGTCATTCATTGGAATTTTCTTAAAGATACTTGGGACGCAGGAACTGAAACTAGGGCAAATCATCAATTTCCTCGCTGCCCTATTGACCGTAAAGGTCTGCCTTTATCACGCCATCAATGGTGCGCTATTTTTGCAAAGGCTATTTGTGGAAAACCGCTACCAGCCCTACAAGCGGTCATTGGGGAAGTCAAAAATCGCTTGAACTGGGATGCCCACGATCACATTATTGGCATTCATGTCAGGCGAGGCGATAAAAATACGGAGGCTCCGTATATTGAAACCAAAACATATATTGAATTCTTAAAGGGGGTGCTGACCCAAAATCCACAGAAAAAATTTGCCGTGTTTCTAGCCAGCGATGATCCTAATAGCTATGAGGTATTTAAAGCCGAACTAGACACTCTATCCATTCCCCTGCTTTGGGATCTTCATGAAGAACGATTTAATAATTACAACGCTAGTATGGTGGAGCAAAACCAAAGCTTAGCTCTTCAGGAAAGTATTACGGCGGGCAAGAATATTTCTCTCCTAGGCGATTGCGATTATGTGATTGGTATGGCTAACGCGCAATTTACTTGGCTCGGCGGTTTATTGTGCGCCTTTCATCATCAATTAGATTCCACACGACATATCATGATTGATGCAAGAACCAATCGCCAAAGTCATTGGGCATCTTTTTATGGATTTAGGGCAGATCGTCTTATTCCATCACTTATCAAACCTAATAGCCTCACAATTTTGCATATTTCGCCAAATGAAAGTGGTGGTGGAGCAGCAAAAGCGGCTTATCGTATTCATCAGGCTTTACAACAAAACGGCACTAATAGCCGTATGCTGGTTATACAAAAGCAAACCCAAGATCCATCCGTTCAATCCCTACGCCAAAGTATTTGGGGATTTTTAAAATACAAGCTATACAAAAAACTTCATCGTTTTAAACAAAAAAGTGCTGTCTCATTTAAAACTGCTAACTCAACTCTTCATTCTTTTGGAGAAAATGGTTTTGGATTAACTAATTTTATTAATCGCTCTGATGCAGACATTGTTCATCTTCATTGGATTAATGGGATGCTTTCAATTGATGATATTGCCAATATTCGCAAACCAATCGTTTGGACATTGCATGATATGTGGCCCATTTGCGGAGCAGAACATTACGTTCCTGATGACAAGCCCGAGAGTCGTTTTCGAGCAGGGTATCTTGACCACAATCGACCCAGCTACGAATCTGGACCCGACTTAAATAAAGAAACATGGGAAGCAAAAAAGCAAGCTTGGCAAAATAAAAATTTTTCAATTGTTGGCTGTAGTTCTTGGCTTGCAGGGTGTGCTAATGACAGTCCTCTATTTAAAAATAGCCAGATATTTGCCGCTCATCTTCCTCTTGACACTGAGACTCTTTGGTTTCCCAAATCCAAATCTGCTTGCCGCACAGAATTTCATTTACCACAAGATAAATACTTAATACTGGCAGGTGCTGTTGGTGGCATTAATCAATTCTTCAAGGGAGGGGATTTATTACATTCCTCGTTGGGTCTTCTTAGTGAATCGTTAAGAAAAAAAATTGAATTAATTGTTGTTGGCGATGCATCTAATTCCAACTATGGGGATTGGCCGATTCCCGTCCATAATTTGGGGATGATTGATGAGGGGCAACGTTTAGCTAATCTCTTCGCCTGTGCAGATCTAGTCCTCATGCCCTCACGACAGGAGGCCTTTGGACAAATTGCATCTGAAGCGCAATCCTGTGGCATCCCTGTGGTAGCTTTTCGTATTGGGGGGCCGATCGATATTATTGAACACAAAGTTACTGGTTGGCTAGCGAATCCCTATGATCTTCAGGATTTTGCCCATGGAATCGAGTGGATCTTGAACCACCCCAACCCTAGCGAGCTTTCTAAGGCTAGTCGTGATCGTGCAGTACGTCTTTTCTCAGCTGAGATCATTGCTAATCAATATCACAAGATCTACCAACAAACGCTAATAGCGAGCCAGTAGGATGACAATCTAATGACAGCTAACTTATTGGTCCTTGATCTTTGCCCTCTATCGGGGGCGAATATATGAATCATTCCAAAGAATTTATTCAATACCAAGTAAAGCGCCAAACATTTTGGGACAAAGTCCATGAAAATGGCCGCCCGGCAATGAGTCGCTACTACCAAGCCACTCTGGCTCGGATTTATCAAAATGTCATCCCTGCAGGCTCTACCGTCCTAGAGGTGGGCTGTGCAGACGGCTCGCTCTTAAATGCACTGTCTCCGCAGTTAGGAATCGGGGTTGACTTTAGTGAACGCAGCATTTCCCAGGGCAGAACAAAGTTCCCCCATTTGACTTTTGTGCAGATGGACGCCCATCAACTTAAGCTTACGCCGCAGACATTTGATTACATTGTTCTTTCTGAGCTAATCAATGACTTATGGGATGTTCAGACAGTTTTGGAGCTTATTCAGCCCTATTGCTCTAGCAAAACTCGCATTGTCTTTAACTATGTCAGTCATTTATGGAATTTGCCATTACGTTTTGCACGTTCAACCAATTTAGCGCAACCCAATCTTGCGCAAAACTGGCTTACCAAAACGGATTTAGATAATTTATTAGAAATATCGGGGTATGAGTCCTTAAAGACGTGGCGTGAAATAATTATTCCCATCCACCTCCCCTGGCTATCCAAATTCTGTAACCGGTATCTTGCCAAAATTTGGCCATTTGAATTATTTGACACGACTAATTTTGCAGTTGCTCGCCTCCAACCCCAGAAAGTTAAATCCCCAAGCGTCTCCATCATTGTGGCAGCACGTAATGAAGCAGGGCATATCAGCGAACTAATTGAGCGAATTCCAACCATGGGCTCGCATACCGAGATTATTTTTGTGGAAGGTAATTCACATGATGATACCTTTGCCGTTATTGAGGATGAGATCAAAAAAAATCCACATCGGGATTGTAAGTTACTAAAACAAACAGGTGGTGGAAAAGGGAATGCAGTACGAGAAGGCTTTCAAATTGCCAGCGGAGACATCCTAATGATTCTAGATGCTGATATCACAGTGCCGCCAGAAGACTTACCGCGTTTTTATGATGTCTTAGTGAATGGTTATGGTGATTTTGCCAATGGGGTAAGACTTGTATACCCCATGGAGGAGGAGGCAATGCGATTTTTTAATTTGCTAGGTAATAAGTTTTTCTCTTGGGCATTTAGCTGGCTTTTAGGTCAGCCAATCCGCGACACTCTCTGTGGTGCCAAAGTGCTATGGAAATCCGATTACAAAAAAATTGCCCTGAATCGATCCTATTTTGGCGATTTTGATCCATTTGGTGATTTTGATCTACTGTTTGGCGCCGCCCGTTTGAACCTAAAGATTGAAGAAGTGCCGATTCGCTATGGAGCCCGCAAATATGGGGAAACCAATATCTCACGCTGGAAGCATGGCTGGCTACTTTTAAAGATGGTGATGTTTGCGGCAAAGCGTATCAAGTTTATAACTTAACTGAAAAAATTTCTAGTGCTCAGTTTTTGAGATCAGGCACTCTTGTCGAATCTTTTCAATATCCATGCGCTTGTGATAATCAACTAATCCTGAGGTACAGAATGGATGATGCCCTTTTCGCTTGAGCCAATTGAAGTAATTTGTATACGGCACAGAATTAACAAATACTATTAAAAAAATTAATCCGGATGCTACCTTTAGCTTTATCTGATTAGTTGGCAATAAATAGATGAGTAAAACAGCATAACTCAGTAAGAAAAACTCATGAAATAAAACGTAATGATAGGCATTTTCATACCGTACTGAATTAACAAGAGCAACTAAGTAGTAGCTAGTGAAACAAAATATGCCAAAAAATTTCACCGACCGCGAGAGAGTCTTACGAAAATACCACAGATAAGCTATTGAAAAAACTAAAAATACCATCGAAGCTGTTGCTTTGCTGAATAACTCAAGGATTGGTTTTGCAAAAAATAATAGAAACTTAGCAACTTTTTCATACCAATCCCCCGTAGGGGCAATTCGATCGATCAGACCTAATGGATGTGCGTCTGCCGTAATGAAGCGCATCATACTAATTGGATTGTCAATATTGGCAAAAAGACTTTGGCCTTGGTTGGCAATTTGACTAATGCCATTGAGTAGAAAATAACTCAAGAAGAAAGCAATGTTAAGAATGACGATTGTCACAAAGGGGGAATACGCTCTCTTGTGTGCCAGTAGATATCCATAGGCATTTAAAAAGACAATCAATGCCAAATTAAAAAAGAGGCTAACTCCATCTGATTTATTCCAATACAAGATTACATTCATTAAAAAAGTAATCGCCGCACAGACTATCGCAAAATAATTTATCTTTTTGGATACAGGCACAGCCCTAGATGCTGTGGCGTCTGAAATGAAGTAATATCCCCAAGAAAAATATAGGGGAACAAACAATAAAACTTGCGCCTTATTTAAGGCCCCAAAAAATAAAAAAGTAAACGAAATAGCAAGCCGCACAAAACTAACTTGCCTCTCTTGCTGAAACGAGTAAATGAAGAAAATAACTGAAAGTATGAAAAATAAATATGCAAAGGATTCGGTTCTTGTAATGGTGAAATGGTAAAAAATGCCATTAGAGACAAAAATTAAGGCGCTTATTAAAAGACTAAGATCATTCCTTTTGGTCAAGCGCTTGGCAAGAAAAAAACTCAGGCAACAAATTGCTAAAGCAAATACAAGTGTTTGATGCCTTGCCACCATAACAACGTATTGCATTGCTGAAAAAATTACAGGCTGATGATTAAACTCTTGAATCGTAGCAATCTCACCGACTCCCAAAATCTGAAAGATCTGCAACAAAACTGCGAGGAGGCGAATAGAGATAAAGCCAGGGTGATCTAAATATTCTTGCGGGAAACCTGAATTAATTAATAAGCCGTTATACCCAAGAATTAACTCTTGATCAGCCCAAAATGACCAATTACCTTTGTAATTGGAGAGATAAAATAAGGCGCAAAGGGTTGCGCCAATAAGTAAATACGGCCAAAAAGCATGTAAAAGCCTGTGCTTATCACTCATTAGCGATCTCTATCGTCCCAGTAATCATAGATAAGCCTTGCTCTCTAGTAGTAATCTACGAATAGTTTGCAGCATCATGCAGTAAATACTGGGCATACGTGCTGCGTAGGCCAGACTCGAGATCGACTTGAGGGCTCCAACCCAGACTTTGCAAACGATCACAATTTAATAACTTTCTGGGTGCGCCATCGGGTTTTTCTGGATTAAACAGAATTTGACCTTGATAGCCAGTGACTTTCGCAATCAATGTGGCTAGTTCGGAAATCTTAATATCTGTTCCATAGCCTACATTTAAGTGATTCTGCATGGGGCTAGTAACGGAATCGTACTGGTCTTTATTCAACTCCATTGCAAAGACTGATGCGGCTGCCATATCATCAACATATAAGAACTCCCTCTTGGGGCTGCCCGTACCCCAAATCACTATCTCTTTTGCGCCGGTCACCTTCCCCTCATGAAAACGACGAATCAACGCGGGTATCACATGGCTATTCTCGGGATGATAATTATCCCCAGGCCCATATAGATTGGTGGGCATTACCGATCGGTAGTCAACTCCGTGGGATTTGGCATATTGGCGGTTATAACTCTCACACATTTTGATACCAGCAATTTTTGCTATAGCGTATGGTTCATTAGTGGGTTCTAAGATACCAGTTAGCAGCGCGTCCTCTGCCATGGGTTGCGATGCGAGTTTTGGGTATATGCAGCTTGATCCCAAAAAAAGTAATTTCTTTACCCCACTTAAAAATGCATGATGAATCACATTATTCTGAATCATCAAATTTTGATAAATAAATTCTGCTGGAAAGGTATTGTTTGCATAAATTCCACCAACACGAGCTGCCGCCAAATACACCTGATCAGGCCGAATTTCCCTAAAAAAGGTTGCGACCGCATCTTGCTGAGTTAAATCGAGTTCAGAATGGCTACGTGTAATGATATTTTGGTACCCACGCTCCATCAAATTACGCACAATGGCTGACCCCACCATGCCGCGATGACCTGCTACATAAATTTTTTGATCCAATGACTCTGACATTATTTAGTCAATCATTACTTTTCTTTGCCTACGGCTACAGCAAACCCATGTTTATGGAGTAATGCATGTTGCTTAGCTTGATCTAAATCATGGGCTACCATTTCTTCTATCATCTGATCAAGCGTGATTTCTGGAACCCAACCAAGTTGCAATTTGGCCTTCGTTGGATCACCCAGTAAAGTATCCACTTCAGTAGGCCGGTAATAGTGAGGGTCGATTTTCATGATCACATCTCCCGCCTTTAAAGCCGGGGCAAGATCTCCAGAAATGCTCTCTACGACAGCCTTTTCGCCCTCCGCCTTTCCCTCAAATCTGAGAGTAATCCCCAATCGCTTAGCACTCTTTTGAATAAACTCACGAACGGTGTATTGAATTCCAGTTGCGATTACAAAGTCCTCGGGCTTATCTTGTTGAAGCATCAACCATTGCATACGCACGTAATCTTTTGCATGTCCCCAATCGCGAAGAGCATCAATATTACCCATATACAAGCACTGCTCTAAGCCCTGCGCAATATTAGCCAAGCCCCGTGTAACTTTTCGGGTTACAAAGGTTTCACCACGACGTTTGGATTCGTGATTAAAGAGAATACCGTTACAGGCATAGATTCCATAAGCCTCACGGTAATTGATCGTAATCCAGTAGGCATAAAGCTTAGCAACCGCATAAGGACTTCTTGGATAAAACGGGGTTGTTTCTTTTTGCGGAATTTCTTGCACCAAGCCATAAAGCTCTGACGTTGAGGCTTGATAAAAACGGGTTTTCTTTTCAAGACCCAAAATACGAATCCCCTCTAAGATTCGCAAGGTTCCAATCGCATCAACATCTGCGGTGTACTCGGGTGACTCAAAGGAAACCGCCACGTGACTTTGGGCCCCTAAATTATAGATTTCATCAGGCTGCGTTTGCTGAATAATCCGCACTAAATTACTGGTGTCGGTAAGATCGCCATAGTGCAAAACTAGATTTGGGTGGTTAAAATGAGGATCTTGGTACAAATGATCTATTCGCTCGGTATTAAAAAGTGAAGCGCGCCGCTTAATCCCATGAACGATATATCCCTTAGCCAATAAAAGCTCGGCTAAATAGGAGCCGTCTTGACCAGTAATACCAGTAATCAGGGCTACTTTTTGCATAATAAGTATTATCTAAAGACGCAGTTTGGGCTCATTAAGACCGATTGTATAAGCTTTTTCTATGTTCTCTTATAAATGTCTTCGAAGCGAACAATATCATCTTCACCTAAATAACTACCCGATTGCACCTCAATGATTTCTAGGGGCTCGCTTCCGGGATTTGCCAATCGGTGCTTCTCGCCCTTAGGAATAAAAGTGCTCTCATTAGCCTGTAAACGAATCACTTGATCGCCGTTGGTAACTTCAGCAATACCTTTAACGACAATCCAATGCTCAGCACGGTGATGATGCATCTGCAAAGAAAGGCTTGCGCCAGGCTTGACTTGAATGCGCTTCACTTTAAAGTGCTCACCCTCATCCACGCTGTCATACCAGCCCCAAGGTCTTGCAACCTTCCGATGAAGATTTTTTTCTTCCCGCTCCTGTTCCTCTAATTTGGCTACGATCTTTTTCACATCTTGGCTATTACTACGATCTGCCACCAATACCGCATCAGCCGTTTCCACAATCACGAGATTGTCTACACCAACGACGCCCAAAAGTCGCGAGGTCGAATGAACAAGTGAATTGTTTGAATTACTCACAATAGCATCACCAATGACGACATTATTGTTCTTATCTCGCTTCCCCACCTCCCAAACAGCATGCCAAGCTCCTAAATCACTCCAGCCTGCATCAAGTTCTACCATCTTTACTGAAAATTGAGATCCTGGGCATTTTTCGATCACCGCATAATCAATTGATTCTGAGGGAATGAGCTGAAACTGTTCTTTATCTGGACGAATGAAAATGGTTTGTTCGGCATGATCTTGTGTTCTTGATGACCAGGCTTTTTGAGTAGCTTTATAAATATCAGGTCGAAATTCCTTCAGTGCAGCCAACCATGTACTGGCTCGCAATACAAACATACCGCTATTCCATAAATAATTACCATCTGCCAGATACTGCTGTGCAGTGCTCAAATTTGGTTTTTCAACAAAAGTATCAACAGAAAACTCACAACGCTTACCCATGGGTCCACTTCGCTTTATGTATCCGTATCCTGTCTCAGCTGAAGTAGGTGTAATGCCTAGTACAACAATAGTTTTGTTACTGGAATCAGACTTAACAGTATTAATAGAATCGTTAATGGCTTTCAGAAAAGAGGTTTGATCCTGAATGGTCTGATCTGCAGGGCTTACAACAAGAATCGGGTCTGAGCTTTCCTCGCAGTGCATGGCAGCAATAGTCAATGCGGGCGCTGTATTGCGGCTTGACGGCTCTAACAATAAGGTGGCGGAGATTTCGGGCAAGTCGCGTAACTGATCTAGAACTAAAAAACGGTGATCTTCATTCGTCACCACAATAGTTTTACCCAGCGCAGCATTCAAACCAGATGATGTCTCGGTAATTTGATTGAGGCGTATCACGGCCTCTTGAAATAGACTTTTTTTTGTGATGGCACCAGATAAGGCTAAAAATTGCTTGGGGAAAGCTGAGCGGGACAGAGGCCAAAGCCGAGTTCCAGAGCCGCCGCAAAGTATCACCGGAGAAACGTAACTATGATTCAATTAAAAATTCCTACGCAAACAAATGAAACCGTTTTAAGTTGCAAGTGACAAACCAAGAATTTGCCAGTGAATTTTAAGTGGGTTTTCGTTCGCTAAGGTGAAATTGTTATGTCCAAAACAAGCATGCCCTCTTTTAGAACATCAATCATCAACCGGATTTCAGCGTCCATGCCATCCCTGAGAGCACAAATGATGAAAAAAACCGCTTAATTCAATCAATAATTAAATCCTTCAATCGATTAGGTTTTTCATTAGTTTTTATCAATCATGGCTATTCAAAAATACGATTACTCGATTAAAAATTGATCTCATAATGAAGAAGTGGTTAGTACTCTTAAGTGAGTCTTAATACCCAATATTTCTTCATAACCCATTATATTCAAAGGAGTTTTTAATGGCTAAATCTGTTAAAGGTACCAAGACTGAACAGTCTTTAAAAGAAGCATTTGCTGGTGAGTCCCAGGCAAATCGTCGTTACTTGTATTTTGCAAACCAGGCTGACATTGCTGGTGCAAACGATGTAGCTGCTGTTTTCCGCTCTACAGCCGAAGGTGAAACTGGTCACGCCCATGGTCATATGGAGTACCTGATCAACGGTGGCGCTGGCGAGCCAGGGACTGGTATGCCTGCTAAGACTGTTGCTGAGGCATTACAAGCTGCTATAGCTGGCGAAACCCACGAATACACCGACATGTATCCTGGAATGGCAAAAACAGCCCGTGAAGAAGGTTTTGATGAGATCGCCGATTGGTTCGAGACTCTCGCAAAGGCTGAGCGTAGCCATGCGAATAAGTTCACCAAAACACTAGAGGCCCACTTAGCAAATTCATAGTTTTAAACAGACTTACCTACGGCTATGTGGCCGGCCCAAACCCTCTAGTCATGCAATTGTCTAGAGGGTTTTTTATGAATTGCCTATGATAAATATTTACAAGTAACGCTTGGAGGATCTTGTTATTTTGATTGGTGAAGATAAAAATAAATGCCAACTAAAAAAAATATTTTTTTACTCTTAGTTTACGAAGTTTATTTTCTAATCTTGCGATTAAGTTATTCATGCGAAACCTAATTCCAATTCGCTTAAAGGCATTCTCAATCGATTTATTTAATTTTTCAAGCGATGAGCCCTCGCGCCAATAATCTTTAGCATCCATAGAGATTCCATTATTGGAAGTTGGCTGTCCGACAAAGCATTTGTCTGAATCTATAAAAAACGCCACTATCGAATCATAAAAGGACACTGAGTAAATTCTTTTGTTAAGCGAATTGTTAACAAGATTTACCTCGGGATTTCGAGAATTTACTGCATCAACGATATTCTTTGCATAACTAATAAATGAATATTGAGATGGATTTCCGGCGCCCTTGAGATAAGAAGTGTGTACATCTTCCACGATTAATATTCCGCCATCATTAATATAGGGGACACAATGGGATGTTGTAACAATTTGCTGCTCTTCTGTGTGGCCCCCATCATCTAAGATACAGTCCACCATTCCGACTTGCTTAAAAAAGGAATCCCAAAATTCTGGGTCAGCTTGACTACCAATAAAAATTTCAAAACCATCTTTTTCCCATTTTTTGGCAAGTGGATTTAAATCAATTCCGATGATCCTGGCCTTTTGTCCAAAATACTCTCGCCACATAAAAAGAGACCCGCCATTTAAGATGCCAATCTCAACAAAAGTAAAAGGTCTATTTCTATATTTTCCCAAAAGCTGTTCATAGACTTGAAAATAGGTACTATGTTTTAAAGAGAGGTAGGGGGATTTTTGATAAGCCCTATATATTTCTAAGTTTTCAAACATTCTGTCTCCATTTTCATGCGTTTGTTTCATTTAGTTGTTTGTTTAATTAATCTAAAAATATCTTCATCGTATACCGCTTGCATGATATAGCGAGCAGCAGCGGGCGTAATATGGTCCTCATCTAACGTAATAAGCGCATTATTCATATCGGGCAAACGATTTATGCATCCTGCCGATTGGCAGAGTAAGCTCCATGCTGAAAAGTATGATGCTCCAGCTTCGAGGCTCGCTTTCTTCATCAGCTTATCTATATTTTCAATACTAGGATCTAAAAATGCTCCGTAATAAACAGGGGGTAACTGGGCATTTTTCTTCCAATACCGATAAACTAGATTGGGTAGATCCACGGTCCAACGTGGTGTGGGCCCAATTACTAAAACAGGTATCCCCCTATCCCTCAAATAGAAGATGGTCTGCCTCAGCAAGGACGCACTGTCGTCATGCCATGCTTTATAGATTACGACCAAGTTGGGCTTAATCTTCTCGATCTGTTGGAGTGCCACAGTATTGGCATTTTTACAAAATGCATCTTGATCCGGTGGTGGTAACAACCCCCCACAACCAGCTGCAGTAAATTGCGATACACCAATTAGAGGGTGTTGTTTTTCTAGATTAGCAAACCCAGGATAAAGTGATCCGCCATGCGAATCGCCCCACAATACGACCTTAAAGGGTCGATCGATGCGAGTACATTCTTTTTCAAAATGCGTAAGATCGTCACCCTTGTCCATCAAAAAGCATGTTCGCTGTCGCTGCTCGGCAACCTTATCAAAGGTATACGCTGAGACCTCTTGAATTAATCGTTTGTGCCGAAAGGCAATTCCTTTGCGATCAAAGCAATTAAATCCTAAATAAGCAACGGCGAGCATCAAAATAGATAGAGTGATCCATTTGGGGTTACGCCATCTTTTAGAAAAACGAATTGGCTTTTCAATAAACTGATAAGTAATCCATGCCAAGATAAAGGCTAATACTACTAAAGCGATTCTTAGGCTGACAGATAAATTAGGGCCCTCTTGCATACGCGCAAAGGCAAGTAATGGCCAATGCCATAAATACAAAGGGTAGCTAATTAATCCGACCTTAACCAGCACAGCATTAGAAAGGACTGCTCGATTAAAAACGGCTGCCTTGCCAGCTTGAATCCAACACAGCGCGGCGCCAACCGGTAATAAAGCCCACCATCCAGGAAATGCCACCTTAGAATTAATGCCAATTATTGCCAGTATCAATAGCAATAATCCAAGCCAACTGAACAATCTTGGTGATACTGGATACACGTTGTATTTTTTTTCAGAAGCAGAAGAGGTAAGCGTGGACTGAGAGTGCAAGTAGGCCAAATAGGCGCCTAGTGCCAACTCCCAAAAGCGAGCCCAAGGAGCATAAAAAGTCGCAATTGAATCTATGCCGACTAGCCAAACATTCACCATAAAGGAAATGAATGCAATCCAGAGAATAGCTTTTGGCATGCTTACTCGATAGCGCCATAAAAGCCAAATTACTAGAGGCCATACCAGATAGAATTGCTCCTCAATTCCTAATGACCAAAGATGAAGTAATGGTTTTAATTCAGCGCTTTGATCAAAATACCCGCTTTCATTCCACAAAACAAAATTAGATACAAATAAGGCACCAGCGAGAATGTGTTTGCCTAGTAATGCAAAATCATCGGCGAGCCAATCCCACCAGCCATAGGCATAACACGATAAAAGCACTAATATTAAAGCCGGGAAAATTCGTAATATTCTGCGAATATAGAATTCTTTAAAACTAAAAGAGTTTTTTTGAAGGCTCTCAAAAAGAATTTGGGAGATTAGATACCCTGAGATAACAAAGAATATGTCGACCCCAATAAAACCGGCTGGAAGCCATTCGGGAAAAGCATGAAATCCAATAACCAACAAGACGGCTAACGCTCGTAGCCCATCTATATCAGGACGATAATTAGTATGTTGCAAATGATTGACTCATCATGAATTAATTGCCAGCGCTTTATTTTCCACGATTAAAAGAAGATGAAAAAAGGGCTGCTAACGCAGCCCTTCATGAAAGTTTTGGCCAATAAATTTAGCCAGCTTTCTTGGCCCAAGCAGAGCACCAACCAGCTGCAGCAACTTGTTTACCTGCAAACAGGCTGCAGCCACCAGCAGCAGCACCAGCTTTCGCTTGATAGAGAGCACAGTTATCACAACGTTGAGTATTGGCATGCTTTGGATACTTCTTGGTGTCTACCTTGGTAGTATCGGCCTTATAACCCAAGGCTTGCGCTTGAGGATCAGTCTCAGCCACCATAGCTTGAGCTTGAGCTAAATTATTGAGTGACAATGTCGCTGCACCAGCAGCGGACATAATCAAAAATTGACGACGTGTATTTTTCATGGATTCTCCGAGTTCTAAAAAAACTACAAATTGGATCTTAAAACATAAATCAATACGCATCGTAGTGTTTTATAAACTATTGATTTAGATAGATTTTTAATTGAGAATGATTCTCAAATCATCGAAGTTTGATGCTATTGCTTGCCTTGTTGCTTATCCATAAGAGACAAAAACTCGCGCCGTAAATTTGCGTCTTTTAAGAATGAGCCGCGCATTACGCTATTGACCATTTTCGAATTGAGATCTTTCACACCACGCCATTGCATACAAAAGTGATCAGCTTCCATCACAAGCGCAAGTCCAGTGGGTTTCATTTTTTCTTCCAAAATATTGGCAAGCTCAACAACAGCTTCCTCCTGAATTTGCGGTCGGCACATGATCCATTCGGTAATGCGCGCATACTTGGATAAACCAATCAGCGCCGTTTGCTTATCCGGCAAGACTCCAATCCACACCCGCCCCATAATCAGACACAGATGGTGCGAGCAGGCACTTTTCACTGCAATGGGTCCAATAATCATGAGTTCATTAAGACGCGTAATGTTCGGAAACTTGGTGAGACTGGGCTGTGGGGTATAGCGCCCGGTAAATACTTCATTGACATACATCTTAGCCACGCGATAGGCGGTACCACGCGTATTGTGATCACTCTCCGTATCGATCACCAAACTCTCGAGCACTCCTTGGAGCTTGCTTGCCACTTCATCAATTAAGCTATCGATCTCACCGGGTTCAATGAACTGCGCAATATTGTCATTCGCATGAAATCGTGCTTTCTTCGCTTGAATCCGCTTACGGATGACTTGCGAGAGTGGTACGCCCTCATGACTTTTGCGAGTTTTGTGAGTGGCCGATTTGGTGTTCGCGTTGGATGGCATTAATTTTATCGTCCGGGGCATGTGTGATTTGAATTGTTAGGTACTAAGCTAAATTTGAAAGAATAAGGCTACTGTACACGCAAATCCAACGAGCCACACGAAGGTACGAAGATTGGCCCAGTCCATCACATAGCATGCGATATAGGCCACGCGAGCTAAAAGATAAGCAACGGCCAAGACATCAATTCGTGCTTGCGGGGCTTCTAAAATCATTGCAATTGCAATCGCAACATAGAAAAAAGGTAAAGACTCAAAGGTGTTAGCTTGCGCCGCATTCGCACGTGCGCGTAATCCCGTTTGCTTGGCAAGCCACTCGCGCGGTTGGTTATTGTCATAGGGTTCACTTAAGGCGTTCTCCGTTGGGCCAAACTTAGCAATACCCGCTGCAATGATCGGTAAAAATCCAGCGAGGATGACGCAGATAATTGCAATGCTCATGGTGCTGACCTATTTTTTACTCAGGCGCGTCTCCGTGCCATTAAGAAGATTTCGGATATTACTGCGATGGCGATAAATGAGAAGTACACTCATCACGGCAATGGCTAATCCTATGGGTTGAGGCCCAAAAAGAAAGGTGAAATAAATCGGTGCAAAAACCGCGGCACAGAGGGCGGCTAGGGATGAGTAGCGCATAAAGATTGCCACAATCAACCAAGTTCCCAAGGTGGCCAAGCCTAAAGCCCAATTAATCGCAAATAAGATCCCTGCTGCTGTGGCCACTCCTTTGCCACCCTTAAAGCGATGAAAGATCGGATAAAGATGCCCCAAAAAGACGGCAATTGCTACCAGTCCCAACAGCATATTGACACTCATTTGACTGGGGTCCCCCAAGACTGCGCGTGCGAGAGTGACTGCCAACCACCCTTTGGCACCATCTCCGATGAGCGTAAGAGCTGCCGCTAATTTGTTACCGGTGCGCAGGACATTAGTCGCTCCCGGATTTTTGGAACCATGCGTATAGGGGTCTGGTAAACCCATCGCACGGCTTACGGCCACTGCAAAGGAGATTGAACCCAGTAAATATGCAACAGGGATTAACCAAAAAGATGAAATCAATAGATCCATGAATCGATATTAGCGGATTTGATTAAGAGCCACGCGGATGGTGGGTGGCATGTAAGGATTTGAGACGCTCGCGGGCAACATGCGTATAAATTTGGGTGGTCGAAATATCCGCGTGCCCCAATAAGAGTTGCACAACCCGTAAATCGGCACCATGGTTTAGGAGGTGGGTGGCAAACGCATGGCGCAGAGTATGAGGTGAGGGCGCCACTTTGATACCAGCTAGACTCGCATAGCGTTTAATGATGAACCAAAACGCTTGACGGGTTAATCCAGTACCTGTACGGCGTCCCACAAAAACCTCTTGGCAATTTTTTCCCTCAAGAAGAATAGGTCGCGCCTCTTGTAGATACTTTCGTAGCCACTGCCCCGCCTCTTCCCCAAAGGGCACAATCCGCTCTTTACCACCTTTACCGTTAACCACGCGCACGACCCCTTCATTGAGTCCCAACGATACGGTTTTGAGTGATACAATTTCTGAGACTCGTAAGCCGCTCGCGTACATCAGCTCGAGCATGGTGCGATCGCGTAATCCCAATGGCTCGTCAATATTGGGTGCGTTCAGTAGCGCAATGACCTGATCTTCACTC
>JACCDI010160869.1_pt1 | contig 19476 bp, 20 predicted proteins | sample 7442791 | NCBI WGS metagenome assembly JACCDI01 (sample SAMN15323434, study PRJNA562643) | freshwater metagenome | isolation source: river surface water | place: USA:Blue River Watershed | collected 2017-08-15
CATCGCTGGGGCTGAACACGGGCATGGACGCCCCGCCCGGCTGCGGTGACAATGCAGCCATGAACGAACTCGACTCCCGCGTCCTGCCGCCTGACGATCCACTGCGGCGCGAGCTGCACAACGAGGTGCATGCCCGTCCATCGGCGCGGGTGCGTCTGCCGGCCCTGATCACCTATGTGGCCGTGCTGAATGCGGGCATTGGCCGCGAGCAGGAATGTGAATTGCTCAGGCGACTGCCTGGCCACGACGACTTGACCCCGTCACAGCTGCAGGGCAATTTCCTGCGTTTGCGTTGCGAGGGCTACACCGTCAAGTGGGAGCGACACACCGAGTTCACCCGCTATTCCATCGTCCAGCCTCTACCGGCCCACGCGGGGTGGGGCAGCACGCTGCCCGAGCTGCTCAGCCATGTGGCCACTGGCATCGACTGGTTGCGCAGCATCCCGGGTCAGACGGTGGCGGCCATCCAGCTGGCCATGTTGCCCGAGGGCATGGGCGAGCCGGACATGCTAAGCAAGGCCCAGCAATGGCTGGGCGAGGGCATGGTGATCGGCTCGCACATGGGCAACACGGTGCAGGGCGAGTCGCACTCCTGCCTGCTGACCCACTTCCGGATCGGTGAGGACGGTTTCGAGCGCATGCTGGTGGTCACCGGCGGCGACACCCCCGAGGGCCGCGCCGGACGCATTTCCCAGCGGGTGCTGGAGCTCGAAACTTACCGCCTCATGGCGCTGCGCGGCTTGCCGGTGGCCAAGCAGCTCTCGCCCGAGCTGGCGCAGGCCGAGATCCGGCTGGCTGGCATCGCCGCACGCCTCGAAGGCAAACAGGACAGCGACCAGGAGCTGCTGGACGATCTGGTGGCGCTGGCCGCCCGTGTCGAGCGGGCCACCGCCGAACACGGCTACCGTTTTTCGGCCACACGGGCTTACGACGCCGTGGTGCGCGAGCGCATCCTCGAGCTGCGCGAGCGCCCGGTGTATGGCACGCAGACCGTTGGCGAATTCATGCAACGCCGGATGGGCCCGGCCATGGCCACGGTGGCGGCCACGGCGCAGCGCCTAGCGGCACTGTCCGACCGCATCACCCGCGCCAGCGCGCTGCTGCGCACGCGGGTGGACATCGCCACCGAAACTCAAAACCAGCTGTTGCTTGAAAAGCTCACCCGTGGCCAGGCCTTGCAGCTGCGCCTGCAAAGCACGGTGGAAGGCCTGTCGATCGCGGCCATCAGCTATTACGTGGTGAGCCTGGTGCTCTATGCTGCCAAGGCACTCGGACAGCTGGGGGTGCCTGTGCACCCTGAAACGGCGGCCGGACTGTCGATCCCGCTGGTGCTGTGGGGGGTGTGGAAAGTCACCCGGCGCATCCATGCGCGCATCTACCGCCAGGATTGATGCGGCTGGAGATACCCAGCAGCATGCGGGACGTGCGATTGTGCAACCCGTTGTCGAGCTGGACCTCGCGCATCAAACCTGCGGGATCGCCGCGTTGATCACGCCACCGCCCAGGCACACCTCGCCGTCGTACAGCACCGCGCTCTGGCCAGGCGTGACGGCCCATTGGGCCTCGGGGAAGTGCAGGCCGAATTCGGGCATGGTCTGCCCGTCTGCGCCGGCACTCAGCGTGCAGGGTGCGTCCGTCTGCCGGTAACGCGTCTTGGCGGCGTATTGGCCGGGTGCGGGCGGCACGCCGGCGCACCAGCTGGCGTCACCGGCCTGCAGGCCTTGCGAGAGCAGCCAGGGGTGGTCGTGTCCCTGCACCACCCACAGGGTGTTCTTGTCGATGTCCTTGCGGGCCACGAACCAGGGCTGGTGTTCGCCTTGTCCCTTTTGCGCCCCCTTGGCCTTGATGCCGCCAATGCCCAGGCCCTGGCGTTGACCGAGGGTGTAGAAACTCAGGCCCACATGCTTGCCGATGGTGCGGCCACTGGGGTCCTTGATCGGACCGGGTTCCTTGCTGATGTAGCGGTTGAGAAACTCGCGGAACGGCCGCTCGCCAATGAAGCAGATGCCGGTCGAGTCCTTCTTTTTCGCATTCGGCAGGCCGATCTCTTCGGCGATGCGGCGCACCTCGGTCTTATGCAGCTCGCCCACCGGGAAAAGGGTCTTGGCCAGTTGGGCCTGGTTGAGCCGGTGGAGGAAGTAGCTCTGGTCCTTGGACGGGTCCAGGCCCTTGAGCAATTCGTGGCGGCCGGTGGCTTCGTTCAGCCGCACACGGGCATAGTGGCCTGTGGCGATCTTCTCCGCGCCCAGGCGCATGGCGTGGTCAAGAAAGGACTTGAACTTGATCTCGGCGTTGCACAGGATGTCGGGGTTGGGCGTGCGTCCGGCCTGGTACTCACGCAGGAATTCGGCAAACACCCGGTCCTTGTAATCGGCTGCGAAGTTCACGTGCTCGATCTCGATACCAATCACATCGGCCACGGCCGCTGCGTCCACAAAGTCGATGTTGGAGGAGCAATATTCGCTGTCGTCGTCATCTTCCCAGTTCTTCATGAAGATGCCGACCACCTCGTAGCCTTGCTGTTTGAGCAAGTGGGCGCTCACGGCGGAATCAACGCCGCCGGACAGGCCGACGACCACACGGGTTCTGGAAGACATGCCCCGATTATCCCCGCCGCACCGGGCGCATGGACCAGACGGGTCGGGACAGCCACGGGCTTTGGGGATAATGTCCCGACCATGGGAGAAATCAGCATCTGGCGCCGCCAACTGAACGTGCTCCTGTCCGACATCGGGCGAGGCCTGTTTCTGGTGACCCACAGCAGCCTTGCGATGCTGGGCCTGGCTGCGGCCGCGCTGGTGCTGGCTCTGTGGTGGCATCCCGCCTGGCTGCACGCGACCGAGAGCGCGGTCTTCAACTGGTTGCGCGAGCGCAATGTGCTGGTGTCCTGGCTGCCCGACAACACGGCCGGCCGCGCGCCTGCTCTCAACCCTTCCGAGTTGCCTCCCGCCCAGGCGGCCGTGGCGGTCTGGCTGGCCGAGAAGTACCGGGTGGCCCCGGAGCCTGTGGCGGCTCTGGTGGCCGAAGCCCATGACCTGGCGCCCAGGGTCAAGCTGCCCGCCCACCTCATCCTGGCGGTCATGGCCATCGAGTCGAGTTTTCATCCTTACATCCAAAGCCATGCCGGCGCCCAGGGGCTGATGCAGGTGATGGGCAACATCCATGCCCGGCGTTTCGAGGCCCATGGTGGCCGTGACAGCGCCTTCGATCCGCTGGTCAACCTGAGGGTTGGCGCCGAAGTGCTGGCCGATGCGGTCCGCGCCAAAGGTTCGATGGAGGCCGGTCTGCGCTTTTACCTGGGCGGCGATGCGGTGGCCGAAGGCGCCGATGGTGGCTATGTGGCCAAGGTGCTGGCCGAGCGCGCCCGGCTCGACCAGGTGGCCGCAGGCGTCAAGGTGCCCATTCAGTAAATCGGACGCCGCGCTCAGCTGCGACCGAAGAACACGGAACTCATCACCAGGCCGGTGGCGATCACCAGCAGCCGCACCCAGCGCGTGGGCAATTGGCGAGCCAGACGGGCGCCCGCCCAGCCACCTGCGGTGGCCCAGAGCATCATCCAAACGGCCTGCGGCCAGACGATGGCACCCGCTGCGGCAAAAGCCACCACCGACAGCAGCGACAGCACGAAGGAATTGAGGTTCTTGAGTGCGTTGACCGTGTTCAGGCGCGACTCGCCCGTCAGGGTGTAGAGCGCCATGAGCAGGATGCCCAGCCCCCCATTGAAGTAGCCGCCATAAACGGAGACGGCCAGCAGGCCCGGAAGACGCCAGCGTGGCTGGCCGGCGCCACCACTCAGGCGCGCGATGCGTGGCCCCAGGGCGAACAGCACCGTGGCCAGCAAGAGCAGCCAGGGCACGATGCCTGCAAACACTTTGGCCGGGGTGATCAGCAGCAGCCCCGCGCCCAGCAGGCCGCCCAGGGCCGCGATGCCGACCTCGCGCCGCAGCAGGGCGGCGGGCAGGCTGCGCAATTCGGGCCGGAAGCCCAGCGTGCTGCCCAGGTAGCCTGGGCTCACCGCCATGGCACTGGTGGCGTTGGCAGCCACCGGTGGCACACCCGCGAACACCAGGGCCGGGAAGGTCAGGAAGCTGCCTCCCCCGGCGATGGCGTTGAGCACGCCTGCGGCGAAGGCGGCCGCTCCGGTGAGGGCGGGCAGATCGGGCAGCACATTCATGAGCGCACCGGACCCAGCGCGGACACGGCCGCATCGGTGTAGATCAGGTCCAGCGGGTGGCGCTGGCCGGCGAGGTGGTCCTCGATGCAGCGCAGCACCAGTGGGCTGCGGTGGCGATCCCGGCTGGCGCGCACCTCTTCGGGTGTCATCCAGACGGTGCGCACGATGCCACTGTCCAGGCTGCGCCCCGCTTGCGCCTCGCCCAGCTCGCCACCAAAGGCCAGGCGCAGGTAGGTCACGTCTTCCCCGGTGCTCTCGCGCTGAAAGCGCGACAGGTAGACCCCGACCAGGTGGGTGGGTTCAAAGAGGTGGGTGGTTTCTTCCAGGGCTTCACGGGCGCAGGCCTGCGCCGGCGACTCGGCCGGGTCGAGGTGGCCGGCGGGGTTGTTCAGGCGGAGCCCTTCCAGGGTGTGTTCCTCGACGAGCAGGTAGCGGCCTTCGCGCTCGATGATGGCGGCCACGGTGACATTGGGTTTCCAGCGGGTGTCCATGGGGCGATTATCGGCAAGGCCGCAGGGCCTGGCCCGGGTGAGCGGGGCTCGGTTGTCAGGAAACAGTCAAGATCGGTTAAGCTGGCGTATTCCCCATTTTTGAGCATTGAGCCAGGAGACCTTCATGCAGACAGGCGAAACCACGCCCGTGGCGCAACGCATTGGCGTGCCACGAGAGACATTCCCCGGTGAAAAACGGGTGGCTACCGTGCCCGATGTGGTGAGCAAGCTCATCAAGCTGGGTTTTGCGGTGGTGGTGGAAAAAGGCGCTGGTGAACTGGCCGACTTGTCCGACCAGGCCTATGCCGAAGCTGGCGCGAGCATCGCGCCTGATGCAGCGGCCCTGTGGAATGCCAGCGACATCGTTTTCAAGGTGCGCCCGCCGACCGCCGATGAAGTGGCGCTCATGCACCCCGGGCAAACGCTGATCGGTTTTGTCTGGCCGGCCCAGAACCCCGATCTGATGCAGCAGCTCGCCGCCAAGAAGGTCACCGTGCTGGCCATCGACTGTCTGCCGCGCACGCTCAGCCGTGCTCAGAAAATGGATGCACTGACCTCGATGGCCGGTGTGAGCGGCTACCGCGCGGTGGTGGAGGCCGCCAACGCCTTTGGCCGTTTCTTCAATGGCCAGATCACCGCCGCGGGCAAGGTGCCCCCGGCCAAGGTCTTCATCGCCGGTGCCGGTGTGGCCGGTCTGGCCGCGATTGGCGCAGCCGCCAGCCTCGGCGCCATAGTGCGTGCCAACGACACCCGTGCCGAAGTGGCCGACCAGGTGGTCTCGCTCGGCGGTGAGTTTGTGAAGGTCGACTACGAAGAAGAAGGCTCGGGCGGTGGCGGTTATGCCAAGGTCATGAGCGAAGGCTTCCAGGCCGCGCAGCGCGAGATGTACGCGCAGCAGGCCAAGGAGTGCGACATCATCATCACCACCGCGCTGATTCCGGGCAAACCCGCGCCGCGCCTGATCACGGCCGAGATGGTCAAGAGCATGAAGCCCGGCAGCGTGATCGTCGACATGGCGGCCGAGCAGGGGGGCAACTGCGAACTGACCGAGCCTGGAAAGGCCGTCGTCAAGCACGGGGTGACCATCGTCGGCTACACCGATCTGGCCTCGCGCATGGCGCGCCAGTCGTCCACGCTGTATGGCACCAACCTGTTCCGCCTGACCGAAGAGCTGTGCAAGACCAAGGACGGCGTGATCAACGTCAACATGGGCGACGACGCCATCCGTGGCCTCACGGTCATCAAGGACGGCGAGATCACCTGGCCCGCGCCTCCGCTGGCCCCTGCGGCCCCCAAGCCTGCCGCCAAGCCGGTGGCGGCTGCAGCCGAGAAAAAGGGCGGCCATGGCCACGGCAGCAGCGGCCCCATGCCCGCCAAGACACTGGCCATCGTGTTCGGTCTGGGCGCACTGGCCTTCTGGGCCATTGGCGCTTACGCGCCGGCGGCTTTCCTGGGCCACTTCACCGTGTTCGTGCTGGCCTGCTTCATCGGCTACATGGTGGTCTGGAATGTGACGCCCGCGCTGCACACGCCGCTCATGAGCGTGACCAACGCGATCTCCAGCATCATCGTGATCGGTGCGCTGGTGCAGATCCTGCCGCCTGAAGCGGGCACCAACGGCCGCCCCGACGGCTTGATCCAGTGGCTGGCCTTTGCGGCCATCGTGCTCACGGCCATCAACATGTTCGGCGGCTTTGCGGTGACGCGCCGCATGCTGGACATGTTCCGCAAATAAATGACTTCGGGGACAGATCTTCAGCTCTGTCCCCGACTGATCAAGACAAGAACAAGGAACAAAAACCATGAGTCAAAGTCTCATTTCCTCCAGCCTGGCCACCGTCGCTTACCTTGGCGCGGCCATCCTGTTCATCCTCAGTCTGGGTGGCCTGTCCAACCCCGAAACCTCACGCCGCGGCAACCTCTACGGCATCGTTGGCATGACGTTGGCGGTGCTGGCCACCATCGTGGGTCCCCGGGTGGCAGCGGCCGGCATCCCCTGGATCATCGGCGCGCTGGTCATTGGCGGGGGCATTGGCCTGTACGCTGCCAAAACCGTCAAGATGACGCAGATGCCCGAACTGGTGGCCCTGATGCACAGCCTGGTCGGTCTGGCCGCATGCCTGGTGGGTTTTGCCAGCTACGTCGACACCTCGATCCAGTTCACTGGCGCCGAGAAGGCCATCCACGAAGTGGAGATCTACGTCGGCATCCTGATCGGTGCGGTCACCTTCTCGGGTTCGCTCATCGCCTTTGGCAAGCTCAACGGCAAGATCGGCGGCAAGCCGCTCTTGCTGCCCGCACGCCACTGGCTCAACCTGGCAGCCCTGCTGGTGGTGATCTGGTTTGGTGGGGAGTTCCTGAACGCTCATGACGTGCAAACCGGCATGACCCCGCTGATCGTCATGACCGTGATCGCCTTGCTCTTTGGCATCCACATGGTGATGGCCATTGGCGGCGCCGACATGCCGGTGGTGGTGTCCATGCTCAACAGCTACTCGGGCTGGGCGGCAGCCGCCACTGGCTTCATGCTGAGCAACGACCTGCTGATCGTGACCGGTGCGCTGGTGGGTTCCTCGGGCGCCATCCTGTCCTACATCATGTGCAACGCGATGAACCGCAACTTCATCAGCGTGATCGCGGGCGGCTTCGGTGGTGGTGCGCCTGCGGCGCCCAAGGCCGACGGCGCCGCCGCCGAGCCGCAAGGCGAGGTGGTGCCGGTGAGCGCCACCGAGACCGCCGAACTGTAGCGCGATGCCAAGAGCGTGATCATCGTGCCGGGCTACGGCATGGCGGTGGCGCAGGCCCAGCACACCGTCAACGAGATCGTCAAAACCCTGCGCGACAAGGGCGTCACCGTGCGCTTTGGCATCCATCCGGTGGCCGGTCGCATGCCGGGTCACATGAACGTGCTGCTGGCCGAGGCCAAGGTGCCGTATGACATCGTTCTGGAGATGGACGAGATCAACGACGACTTTGGCGATACCGACGTGGCCATGGTGATCGGCGCCAACGACATCGTGAACCCGGCCGCCCAGGACGACCCGACCAGCCCGATCGCCGGCATGCCGGTGCTCGAAGTGTGGAAGGCCCGCACCAGCATCGTGATGAAGCGCTCCATGGCCAGCGGCTACGCCGGGGTGGACAACCCGCTGTTCTACAAAGAGAACAACCGCATGCTGTTTGGCGACGCCAAGAAGATGCTCGACGAGGTGCTGGTGGCGCTCAAGGGCTGAAGCGGGTTTTGTCCATACATACAAAGGGGCCTTCGGGGCCCCTTTGTGTTTGGCGAAAACCCTGATCCCTGGTCGTCAGTTTTCAGTCAGTTGTGGGGTAGACTGCGCCGCATGCAGACACTCTCAAATTCCCCTGACCGCGTCTGGCTGGGCAGTTACCCTGCGGGCGTTCCTGCCGACATCGATCCCGACCAGTACAGCTCGCTGGTCGCCTTGATGGAAGAAAGTTTTGCCCGTTACGCGGACCGCACGGCCTACAGCTTCATGGGCAAGAGCATCAGCTACCGTCAGACCGATGAGGAGAGCCTGGCGCTGGCGGCGTACCTCCAATCCCTGGGCCTGGCCAAGGGCGATCGTGTCGCGATCATGATGCCCAATGTGCCGCAGTACCCGGTCACGGTGGCCGCCGTGCTGCGCGCAGGTTTTGTGGTGGTCAACGTCAACCCGCTCTACACCCCGCGCGAGCTCGAACATCAGCTCAAGGATTCGGGTGCCAAGGCGATCGTGATCGTCGAGAATTTTGCGGCGACCCTGGAGAAGTGCATCGCCGCCACGCCAGTGCAGCATGTGGTGCTGGCCAGCATGGGCGACCGACTCGGTCTGCTCAAAGGCGCGTTGGTCAACCATGTGGTGCGCAAAGTCAAAAAGCTGGTGCCCGCCTTCGACCTGCCACAGGCGGTGCGTTTCAACGATGCGCTGGCGCGGGGCCGCAAGTTGCCCGTGAGCAAGCCGACACTGGGGCCACAGGACATTGCCCTGCTGCAGTACACCGGGGGCACCACGGGCATTTCCAAGGGCGCTGTGCTGCTGCACCGCAATGTGCTGGCCAACGTCCTGCAGTCCGAGGCCTGGAACGAGCCGGTGATGAAGCGCATCCCCGCAGGCGAACAGCCGACCTCGGTGTGTGCCCTGCCGCTCTACCATATCTTCGCCTTCACGGTGAACATGATGCTGTCCATGCGCACCGGTGGCAAAACGATCCTGATCCCCAATCCGCGCGATCTGCCGGCGGTGATCAAGGAGCTGTCCAAACACACCTTCCACAGTTTCCCTGCGGTCAACACCCTGTTCAATGGTCTGGCCAACCACCCCGATTTTGGCAAGGTCAACTGGTCCAACCTCAAGGTGTCGGTGGGCGGCGGCATGGCGGTCACCGGCAGCGTGGCCAAGCTGTGGCTGGAGAAGACCGTCTGCCCCATCTGCGTGGGCTATGGCCTGTCCGAAACCAGCCCCTCGGCCAGCTGCAACCCGGTGACGGCCAGCGAGTTCACCGGCACGATCGGCGTGCCGATCCCCGGCACCTGGATGAAGATCGTCGACGACGAGGGCAACGATGTGCCTCAGGGTCAGACCGGCGAAATCGCCATCAAGGGCCCGCAGGTCATGGCCGGTTACTGGCAGCGTCCCGATGAAACCGCCAAGGTCATGACCACCGATGGCTACTTCAAGTCCGGCGATGTGGGTTACATGGACGAACGCGGCTTCTTCAAGATTGTCGACCGCAAGAAGGACATGATCCTGGTCAGTGGCTTCAACGTCTACCCCAATGAGGTGGAGGAAGTCGCTTCGGCCTGCCCCGGCGTGCTTGAATGTGCAGCCATTGGCGTGCCCGACGAGAAAACCGGCGAGGCGGTCAAGCTGGTGGTGGTGCGCAAGGACGCCAACCTCACGCCTGAGCAGGTTCAGGATTTCTGCCGCGACAAGCTCACGGCCTACAAGCTGCCGCGCATCATCGAATTCCGTGACGAGCTGCCCAAGACGCCGGTGGGCAAGATCCTGCGACGCGAACTGCGTCAGGCTGCCTGAGTCCAGCGCCTCTACACTTTTGGGCGGCCCCTGTGGCCGCCTTTGTTTTTCCGGAGAAGTTGGTGAGCGTCACATCCCAAGCCCCGATCGGTCTGATGAGCGCGATGCACGAAGAACTCGCGCTGCTGCTGCAGGCTTTGCCCGACGAGCAGCGCGTGACGGTGGCCGGCCGCGATTTCTGGCAAGGCCACTGGCATGGCCGGCCGGTGGTGGCGGTGCTCTCGCGCATTGGCAAGGTGGCGGCGGCCACCACGGCCACGGCCCTGATCGAACGCTTTGGCGTGGACCGCATGGTCTTTACCGGCGTGGCCGGTGGCATCGGCCCCGGTGTGCGGGTGGGCGACGTGGTGCTGGCCGACAGTCTGGTGCAGCATGACATGGACGCGTCGCCCCTTTTCCCGCGCCACGAAGTGCCTCTTTACGGTCGCAGCCGCTTTGCCACCGACACCGCCTTGTCGGCAGGTCTGGCCCGCGCGGCGCAAGCGGTGCTGGCGCAGGTGGGCACCCATGTGGGCGCGGCGGCCGTGGCCGAATTCGGCTTGCACACGCCCCGTCTGCACACCGGCCTGATCGCCAGCGGCGACCGTTTTGTCTCGACCACCGCCGAATGCCGTGCGTTGCAGCGGGCGCTGCCCGAAGCGCTGGCCGTTGAGATGGAAGGCGCGGCCGTGGCCCAGGTCTGCGCCGACTACGACGTACCGTTTGCCGCTTTGCGAACGATTTCCGACCGGGCCGACGACGACGCGCATGCCGACTTCAGCCGCTTTATCGGCGAGGTGGCCAGCCGCTACAGCCTCGCCATGCTGTCGGCGTGGCTGACAAACGCCGGATGAAATGAACCACTGAGGCTCGCGTCTGTTGCCTGAGGGCGGTGCCGGGCGACGATGTGGAGCCTGCGTCTGAGGAGTCCGGTATCGCCCTCAGGCAACAGACCCCTGCAAGCTCAACGGTCGATTACTTCAGCCACCCGCGCCGACGGAAGTACCACATCGGCACCACCGCACTGGCCACCATCAGCACGATCGCCATCGGATAACCCCAAGTCTGGCCGAGCTCGGGCATGTACTGGAAGTTCATGCCGTAAATGCTCGCGATCAGCGTGGGCGGCAGCAAGGCCACGCTCGCCACCGAGAAGATCTTGATGATCTTGTTCTGGTTGATGTTGATGAAACCTACCGTCGCATCCATCAGGAAGTTGATCTTGTCGAACAGGAAGGCCGTGTGCGAATCGAGCGAATCGATGTCGCGCAGGATCTGGCGAGCCTCCTCAAACTGCTCTGCGTTGAGCATCTTGCTGCGCATCATGAAGCTCAGGGCGCGGCGCGTGTCCATCACATTGCGGCGGATGCGCCCGTTCAGGTCTTCCTGGCGCGCGATCGCGCCCAGTACCTCGCTGGCCAGCTCGTCGGTCACATCGCCCGCGAGCACGAGCTTGCTGGCCTTTTCCAGTTCGTCGTATATGCCCTCGAGCGTGTCGGCCGAATACTCGGCGTCGGCGTCAAAAAGCTTGAGCAGCACTTCCTTGGCGTCCTCGATCAGACCGGGGGCGCGGCGCGCGCGCATGCGCAGCAGGCGAAACACCGGGATGTCTTCGTCGTGGATCGAAAACAGCACCCCTCGGCTCCTGAGGTTGGTGTTGTGCTGGTTCAGTATGAAAGCGCAGCGCACCGTGCGGGGCTCGTCTTCGTCGGCGATCAGGAAGTCCGAGCGGATGTGCAGCTCGCCGTTGTCTTCTTCGTAGAAGCGGGCAGACTCCTCGATGTCCTCGTCCATCGCGTCTTCGGGGATGGACAGGCCGTAATACTGCTTGATCCAGCGCTTTTCCTCGATCGTGGGCGATTCGAGGTCGACCCAGACAGGCTGGAAGCGGGAGAGCTCCTCCAGGGATTCGATTTCTTCCTGGAAGAGGCGGCCGTTGACGAGGGTGAAGATGTTGAGCATGTCAGGGCTCCAAAGAGGCCGAAAGCCGGATGTTCAAAAGGGGCGGCAGGGGGGTGTGCGGGTGCTTTCGAACGTCGGGCAGATGCTCATGCGTCCGAAAGCTACCGACTCGGGTAGCTTTCCATGTCGTGTTCTCCGTGTGAGGAATGAGCGGATTATCGCATTGCGCCGGCGGGCTGCCGATCAGCCAAGCTGTTAGATTCAGACGTTGCCCAGGACCCTTTATGAACCCCACCTTGACGCCTCGCCGCGAGCGCTGGCTGTTGCTGACCCTTGCCGGGATCCAGTTCACCCACATCCTCGATTTCATGATCATGATGCCGCTGGGGCCGCAGTTCACGCGGATCTTCGGCATCAGCAACGCCCAGTTTGGACTGCTGGTGTCGGCCTACACCCTGTCTGCAGGGCTCTCGGGTCTGCTGGCTTCCACCGCCATCGATCGTTTCAGCCGCAAGCGGCTGCTGCTCTGGCTGTATGGTTTGTTTGGCTTGGCCACCCTGGCCTGTGGCCTGGCGCCGACCTACGCCTGGCTGATGGCCGCCCGCATCGCGGCCGGGGTGTTCGGTGGTGTGCTGTCTGCGCTGTCGCAGACCGTGGTGGCCGATGTAGTGCCTTTCGAGCGCCGGGGTGTGGCGATGGGGGTGGTGATGACTTCGTTTTCAGTCTCCACTGTGGCCGGCGTACCGCTGGGACTGTTCCTGGCCGCGCACTGGAGCTGGCACATGCCCTTTTTTGCGATCGCCGCGGTGGTCGCCGTGCTGTGGCTGCTCATCTGGCAGACCTTTCCTCTGCTCGATGCCCATGTGCACCACCACCAGGGGCGCAGCGCCTGGGCGGGCATTGCCCAGGTGCTGGCCGACGGTGGCCACCTGCGCGCCTTTGCCCTGACCGGCACGATGATGCTGGCGGGCTTCCTGGTCATCCCCTACATCACCATTTACCTGCAGTCCAACAGCGGCATGCGGGCCGACCAGGTGCCCTGGGTCTACCTGTGCGGTGGCGTGGCCACCTTGCTGACCGGGCGCTGGATCGGTCAGCTGTCTGATCGCCTGGGCAAGGCGCGGATGTTCCGGCGCATGGCCTGGCTGCTGCCGGTGCCCTTGATGGCGAGCACCCTGTCCGAGGGTTTGCCGCTATGGGCCTTGTTGCTGATTTCAACCAGCCTGTTCACGGTGATGAGTGGGCGCATGATCCCCGGCATGGCCTTGATCTCGTCTGCGGCCCAACCCCGGCTGCGTGGCACTTTCATGTCACTCAATTCGGCGGTGCAGTCGGCTGCCATGGGGGTGGCCGCGCTGGTGGGCGGTCTGATCATCGGAAGGGATGCACAAGGACATCTGACCCATTACTGGGTGGCGGGACTGCTGGGTTCCCTGCTGAGCCTGGCGACCTTGTGGCTGGTGTCGCGGGTGCGGGTGCACAGTGCTGCGACTCCGCCACGATAGCAGCCCCCTTGGGGCTTGCCAAGCAAGCCCCGGGGTTTTCCTGGGTATGTGACAGAAAAGCTTGCACTGCCCGCCGCACGGGCGCATAGTGGTCCGCAGCAGCACCGCTTTGAAGACAGCGGACTGCACGAGCCCTGCCCTCAGCGGCAGGACATGCGAACAGACATTCACAGGAGGACTATTCATGAATCTGACAATCAGTGGTCACCATCTCGAAGTCACCCCCGCCCTGCGCAGTTACGTGACCGGCAAGCTCGACCGGATCACCCGACACTTTGACCAGGTGGTGGACGTCAAGGTGCTCTTGACGGTGGAAAAGCAAAAGGAAAAGGAAAAGCGCCAGCGCGCCGAATGCAACATCCATGTCAAGGGCAATGACCTGTTTGCCGAAAGTGCCCATGAGGACCTCTATGCGGCGGTGGACGAGCTGATCGACAAGCTTGACCGCCAGGTGGTCAAGCACAAGAACCGCCTGACCGACCACCACCACGAAGCCCCCAAACGCATGATGTAAATGGCTTGCGTGAACTGCCCAGGCTGCTTTGGCAGCCTTTTTTGTTTCATTTCAGCCCAAACCAAGCTGTATTGCTTTTAAAACAAATTTTCTGACGCGGCAGGTCTGCGGGTGCATAATCCGCCCTCGACCATGAATCGTCTCGCGTCCATCCTGCCCGTTGCCCAGGTTCTTGTGGGGGTTGAAGCCACCAGCAAGAAAAGGGCGTTCGAAGAAGCCGGCCTGCTTTTCGAGAACCTGCACGGCCTCTCCCGTGCTTTGGTGACGGACAGCCTGTTCGCCCGTGAACGGCTGGGCTCGACCGGTCTGGGCCATGGCGTGGCCATTCCGCATGGCCGCATCAAGGGGCTGAAGTCGCCCATGGCGGCTGTTTTTCTGTTGGCCCAGCCGATTGGCTTTGACGCTCCGGACGAGCAGCCGGTCAGCCTGCTGATCTTCCTGCTGGTGCCCGAGGCGGCCACCCAGAAGCATCTGGAAATCCTGTCCGAGATTGCCGAATTGCTCAGCGACAGTGCCTTGCGCGAAGGCATCAAGACCAGCGCCTCGCAAGAAAATCTGCACCAGCTGATCGCCCAATGGCGTTCGGCACAGACCGTCTGAACCCTGACCGAAAGCCCCGGGCCACATGAAACCCACCGTGGTCAGCGCCGATGTCCTTTTCGAAGACCATCGTGCCCAGCTTAAATGGCAATGGGTGGCGGGTCTGGGGGCTTCGGAGCGCCGATTCGATGAAGTGGCGGTGCGGGAGGCGACCTCGGGCGCCGATCTGGTGGGATACCTGAACTACATCCATCCCTACCGCGTGCAAATCCTGGGGCTGCGTGAAGTGGCCTACCTCACCAACTCCACCCCTGAGGACTGCGCTCGCCGCATCGCACGGATCGTGACGCTGGAGCCGCCGGTGCTGGTGCTCTCCGATGGACAGGTGGCCCCCGATGCGCTGTTGTCCATGTGCGAGCGCGCCCAGATCCCGATGTTCGCCACCCAGGAGTCGTCGGCCTTCGTGATCGACGTGCTGCGTGCCTACCTGTCCAAGCACTTTGCCGACCGCACCACCATGCACGGCGTCTTCATGGACATTCTGGGCCTGGGTGTCTTGATCACCGGCGAGTCTGGCCTGGGCAAAAGCGAGCTGGGCCTGGAGCTGATTTCTCGCGGCAACGGTCTGGTGGCTGACGATGCGGTGGACCTCTACCGCATCAATCAGACCACCATCGAGGGCCGTTGCCCCGATTTGCTGCAGAACCTGCTCGAAGTGCGAGGCATCGGCCTGCTCGACATCCGCGCCATCTTTGGCGAGACGGCCGTGCGTCGCAAGATGCGCCTGAAGCTGATCGTGCATCTGGTGCGCAAGGAAACGCTCGAGCGGGAGTACGAGCGCCTGCCTGCGGAGCCGCTGACCCAGGACGTGCTGGGCATCCCGGTGCGCAAGGCGGTCATCCAGGTGGTGGCCGGCCGCAACATCGCCGTGCTGGTGGAGGCGGCGGTGCGCAACACCATCCTTCAGATGCGTGGCATCGACACCTTTCAGGAATTCATGGAGCGCCAGCGTCGCGCCATGGAGTGACCGGTCTGACGCTCAGCCTTGCCGGTGGGGACAGGGCTTGCGCGTGCAGTGGGCGTACAGGCTCAGGGCGTGGTCGGCGATCTCGAAACCCTTGGCTTTGGCCACCGCCTGCTGGCGGGCCTCGATTTCAGGGTCATAAAACTCTTCTACACGGCCGCAATCGAGGCAAACCATGTGGTCATGGTGCTGGCCCTCGTTGAGTTCATAGACCGCTTTGCCGCTTTCAAAGTGATTGCGGTGCAGGATGCCGGCCTGCTCGAACTGGGTCAGCACCCGGTACACCGTGGCCAGGCCGATGTCGGCACCGTTTTGCAGCAGATGGCGGAACACGTCTTCGGCGGTCATGTGGCGCTGCACGCCGCGCTGGAAAACCTCCAGGATTTTCAGGCGAGGGACGGTGGCTTTGAGGCCGGTGCTCTTGAGGTCTTCAATCTGCATGGGGCTCCTGGCGAGGGGCGGTCAAGCGGCAAGCTGGCCGCTACAATGCCCCGATGATATCGGTCTGCCTTTAACCATGACAGCTTCGAAGACGATTCGCCTGCCCCTGGTGGCCCTTGCCCTGGTCCTGGTGACGGGACTGTCGGGTTGCGGCATCACGCGCGGGGTCAGCAGCGACACTTTCAAGCCCTATGTGCCCGATGTCGTTCAGGGCAATTTCGTGTCCCGCGAGCAGCGACAGTACCTGCGTCCCGGCATGACCCGTGCTCAGGTGCGCGATGTGCTGGGCACGCCGCTGGTGGCCAGCGTCTTCCATGCTGACCGCTGGGACTATGCCTTCTCCATCCGCCGCCAGGGTGTGCCGCCCCAGCAGTTCCACCTGACGCTGCATTTCCGCAACGATGTGCTGACCCTCATCGAGGGCGATGACCTGCCCAGCGAGGTCGAATTCGTGCAACGCCTGACCCGCAAAGCCCCGACGGGCAAGGCCCCCGCGCTGGAGGCGACCGAGGAGCAGCTGCGCAAATTCCCCGCCAGCTCGGCCGCACCCTCTGCGCCTGCCCCCCAGGCCCCGCTGCCTGCCGCCTACCCGCCGCTGGACGCGGCACCCCGTTGACCCCTCACGCCCGGGCCTTTGCCCTGAAATGACCGCCATGACCGCTACCAACGCTTCCCTGCCCATCGCCGTGGCCGGTGCCACCGGCCGCATGGGCCACATGCTGATCGAGGCCATCCTGGCCACCGACGACTGTCGCCTGGCTGGCGCGCTGGACATCGCCGCCAGCCCCGCACTGGGGCAGGATGCGGCTGCCTGGCTGGGCAAGTCCTGCGGCGTGGCTGTGACCAGCGACCTGCATGCAGGGCTGAAAGGATCACAGTTCCTGATCGACTTCACCCGGCCCGAAGGCACCATGGCGCACCTGAAGGTCTGTCGTGAACTGGGCGTCAAGGCCGTGATCGGCACCACCGGTTTTTCGGAAGCACAAAAGGCCGAGATTGCCGAGATCGCCAAGGACATCGCCATCGTCATGGCGCCCAACATGAGCGTGGGCGTGAACGTCACGCTCAAGCTGCTGCAGATGGCCGCGCAGGCGCTGGCCACCGGCTACGACATCGAGATCATCGAAGCCCACCACCGCCACAAGGTGGATGCGCCCAGCGGCACCGCGCTCAAGATGGGCGAGGTGATCGCCGAAGCCATTGGCCGCGACCTCAAGGATTGCGCCGTGTACGAGCGCTACGGCCACACGGGCGAACGCGACCCTTCGACCATCGGTTTTTCCACCATCCGCGGTGGCGACATCGTGGGCGACCACACCGTGCTGTTTGCCGGGACGGGCGAGCGCATCGAGGTGACGCACAAATCGTCGAGCCGCGCCACCTACGCCCAGGGCAGCCTGCGCGCGGTGCGCTTTTTGGCCGGGCAGCCGCGCGGCCTGTTCGACATGTTCGACGTCCTGAACCTGCGCTGAAACCATGAGCCTGGCCGATTTCTGGCTGCACAGCGATGCCTTCAGCCTGTTTCTGGCGCTGGTGCTGCTGGCGCTGTCGGTGGCCAGCTGGGTGGTGATCGTCTGGAAATGGCGCCTGCTGCGCCGCGTCCAGCAGGACGTGCCGCGCAGCATCGCCGCCTTCTGGCAGGCGCCGCACCTGAGCGCTGCCCGTGAGCAGCTGCCGGCTTTTGACCGCGACGGCAGCCTGCTGCCGCTGATCGAGGCGACCGAACAGCCCCTGAACGGAACGCTGGCCGGTGCCGGCCTGCGCCACGAACAACTCACCCGCACCCTGCGCGACGCGCTCCACGCGGTGCTGCGTCGCCTGCAGTGGGGGCAGACGGTGCTGGCCACGGCCGGTTCGATTGCGCCTTTTGTCGGCCTGCTGGGCACGGTGTGGGGCATCTTCAACGCCCTGACGGGCATGGCCGAAGCCGGTCAGCTCACGGTGGACAAGATCGCCGGCCCGGTGGGCGAGGCCCTGGTCATGACGGCCTTTGGCCTGGGCGTGGCGATTCCGGCGGTGCTGGGCTACAACCTGCTGGGCCGCCGCATCGGGCAGATCGAGGCCGAGCTCGAAGGCTTTGCCCACGACCTGCGCGGCCTGCTGGCCGGCAAGGACTGACATGGCCTTCGGTCGTCTGGAGCGCCGCGCCGAAGCCCCGCCGATGAGCGAGATCAACGTCACGCCCTTGGTGGACGTGATGCTCGTGCTGCTGGTGATCTTCATGCTCACTGCCCCGCTTTTGACCAGCGCGATCCGGCTCGACCTCCCGCAGGCCGAGGGCCTGCAGTCGGGCGAAGCCCCGCAGTCGGTGACGGTGGCCCTGGACGCCAAGGGCCAGCTGTTTTTCAACGACAAGCCTGTGGACGCCGCTGCCCTGGCGCAGCAGTTCGAGGTCACCGCCCGCCGCAACCGAGATACCGAGGTGCAATTGCGGGTGGATGAATCCATTCCCTACGGACAGGTGGTTTCGTTGATGGGGTCGGCCCAGAAGGCGGGGCTGACGCGCATCGGTTTTGTGGCGCAGTCTCCGCGCTGACTTTTTTGGGGCCTCGGTGGGTAGGCCGTGCCTGGGGAGGGGCGAGGTTCCTCAGACGCAAGCTTCACATCGTCACCTCGCCCCGCCCCACGCACGGCCATGGTGGCCGGGAAAAATGTCCGCAACGCCTTCAGCATGAGGCTGGTCACCGTATTCACGTCGCAGCCAGTGCCGTTTGCAGCGCGGAGTCGGGGGACGCCGGCCGACGATGTGGAGCTTGCGTCTGAGGAGGCCGGCGTCCCCCGACTCCGCGCCACCAACAAGGCGAAACGCCCCTGAAGCCCCCCAGGCCCGCCCTCTACAATCGCAGCCATCATGCAAGACAAGTACACCCACCTCGACGTCGAAGCCGCCGCACAGGCCCGCTGGGCGTCCCGTGACGCCTACCGCGTCACCGAAGACCGGAGCAAAAAGAAGTTCTACGCCTGCTCCATGCTGCCCTACCCCAGCGGCAAGCTGCACATGGGCCACGTGCGCAACTACACCATCAACGACATGCTCACGCGCCAGCTGCGCATGAAAGGCATGAACGTCCTCATGCCCATGGGCTGGGACGCGTTCGGCCTGCCGGCCGAAAACGCCGCGCTTAAGAACAAGGTGCCGCCTGCCAAGTGGACCTACGAAAACATCGCCTACATGAAAAAGCAGATGCAGGCGATGGGCTTGGTCATCGACTGGTCGCGCGAAGTGGCGACTTGCGATCCGGATTACTACAAGTGGAACCAGTGGCTGTTTCTCAAGATGCTGGACAAAGGCATCGCCTACCGCAAGACCCAGATCGTCAACTGGGACCCGGTGGACCAGACCGTGCTGGCCAACGAGCAGGTGATCGATGGCCGCGGCTGGCGCACCGGCGCATTGGTTGAAAAGCGCGAAATTCCAGGCTACTACCTGAACATCACCGCCTACGCTCAGGAGCTGCTCGAGCACGTGCAGATGGGCAACGAGAAGGCCACGCTCGACGGCTGGCCCGACAAGGTGCGCCTGATGCAGGAAAACTGGATCGGCAAATCCGAAGGCGTGCGCTTTGCGTTCACGCACGACATCCAGGGGGCCGATGGCGCCCTGATCGGTGACGGCAGGATGTACGTCTTCACCACGCGGGCCGACACCATCATGGGCGTGACGTTTTGCGCGGTGGCGGCCGAGCACCCGCTGGCGCTGCATGCGGCCGCCAGCAACCCGGCTTTGGCCGCCTTCATCGAAGAGTGCAAGACCGGCGGCACGACCGAAGCCGAGCTGGCCACGCAAGAGAAAAAGGGTATGCCCACCGGCTTGTTCGTCACGCACCCTTTGACGGGCGCAAAGGTCGCGGTCTGGGTTGGCAACTA
>JACCDI011138518.1_pt1 | contig 19468 bp, 18 predicted proteins | sample 7442791 | NCBI WGS metagenome assembly JACCDI01 (sample SAMN15323434, study PRJNA562643) | freshwater metagenome | isolation source: river surface water | place: USA:Blue River Watershed | collected 2017-08-15
AACATTGGAGATGGCAGTGCAGGAAACAGTGGTGTGGTAGATGGCAGCAGCTCAGGAGATGATAGCAAAGGATATGGTGGTGTTGGAATGACCATGCATGAGATGGCATTGCAGGAGATGACATCATGAAAGATGGCAGCATGGGAGATGGCAACATGGGAGACAGCAGTGCAGGAGTCAGTGTAGCAGATTCAGAATTTTTGGGAGGAAGGCAGTGGAAACAAGGTAGAGAGGTGGGGGATAGGGGAAAACAAGAGGTGCTATGGTTGCATTGTAGCAGATGTGAAAGGCAAGACAGTATTGCTGATGTTTTCTCTTGGATTGAGGTATGGGGAGAGATGTAACATCTCTTTCTCTCCGCCATCGTCCATCAATGCAGCAATATACCAGCACCCCAATAAATCCATTGACAGTATAGAATAATAACTAAATAATACAAACAGGGGACTATAACCAACAAAAAAGATAGTGAATATTATTCTTTGGCACAAAATTTGTTTCATTCATAGAATAATAATTAGCTGGAGAAATACATTGCTACATTTCAATAGGTAACTTATGATCTTAAATATTTTCTAAATCTACACTTGCTCCAAGATTGCAGAAGAATTATAAACAAAAAATAGAACAAAAAATTATATTTACTCCCATGACTAGAAAATACAAAAGTACTAAGCAAAATGTCTGGAAAATGACTCAGATATATTTGCCCAAAATTTGATAAATCAAATATGTCTGGAATAATGACTGCAATTTTCAGTTGCTTGGATGTGTCTCAAATCAGGCAGAAAAGTCTCAAATTAGTCTAAAAAAGGATTTATGAGACTCAATCAATACACTTTTTATTGTGGTGTTTGTTCCATTGAATGTTGAATAATTCATTTCCTGTTCCTCCAATAATTAACATAGTTGACTTTGGTCTTGATCCCACCCTTGTTCAGGGACACTTTCCAACTTATCAATTTGATACCTAACATCTCACTCACAATACTATTACTCCCCATTGATTTTGAAAACCACCTGTGAAACCCAATCTTGTTAAATAAATCATCAGTTGATGATTCAAAAAATTTCCATAGGAACTGTACTCAGTCCCCATCAAGTGGTAACATATGAATAACAAAGCGCATAGCAATAAATGCCTGAATAGTGATGTTGGCTACAAATGGCATGTATTCAACAAACGTACCATTGTGTCTGTGTATAATAATAATACCATTGTTGATATCTCTTTCATGGATTTTATGTTGCTTCTGCTTCTGAATTTTTCCCCAAAGTTACCTGCTGTTCTTTTTGTCCTTCCCATATTGGTTCATGGATATAATCTTTTATGTAGTACATAAGCATATCATTGATGTAAAAAAATCAAGTCTATGAATTTCATTAGAAATATCATGCAGTTAGATCTGATGCCCACTTCCTTAAAGTGCTATGTGAACACGGAAACAGCTTTGTCTGTCTTTCTGTAATGAGTATCAAATGGGGCATTATAGTTCTACACAACATTCATGCAAGAGAATTCAATGAAATTTTCAAAATATTCTATTATATTAGGTAAAAGAATTATAGTACAATATGAACAACAAGTTCACTCTAAAAGTTCAATGCAATCTCTTGCTTATGTAATCCAAATTGTTAATGTTCTTAGTTTGTGTCATTATGTGTGAAAAGATCCTTCTCATTCTTCTCAATCATGCACCAACAATATTATTAAATTGTCATAATCACATTCTCATTTACAATTGTCAAATCGTCTAACTTGAGAAATTATTAGGATATAGGATATAAGATTGTACAAGGAAACTCTCTTATGGAGTTATGAGTGCACATGGTTGTCAAACACACATTGGCAATTTTTCATAATCAACAAGAATGATTTAGTTTCTAATCACAATCGAACCATATTCATCAAATCTCTTCCATGACAAATGTATTATTTCAATCTGTAATGACTAATAATCAACATTGTATATGCCATCACTTCTTCAGGCATCTTCTTCCTTCATTACTAGATGGGGTATACTAGATGGGGGTATAGAAATGGTTCTAAGTAATGTATGTTTCATGACAAACTTGGAATTGGTGAAAGACTGACTGAATGGCCAGAATTTGATGTTCTAGGATGATGAAAACAAAAAATTGCAATATTTTTACATGTTTACCAGTCATCCTTTGAAATGAAGTTTGAGAAAAATCAAATCAATCATGTATACAGCAAAATACAAATATACTTACTTTTGTCACCCTCAATGTTTGGAATTGCCATGAGTAGACCAGCGATCAATCTGACATTTATAATGTAAGGTTGGCTCTTGTCATTTGCAAGAGTGAATGGTAAAATAATTTTTCATTCAATGACAGAGTCCTTCAAAAAATTAACAACTGCATGGGTTGATGAGTTTTTCAATAGATAAAAAATACGTTTTCAACTATTTTATCATCATTCAATAATTTTTGTTCTATACCTATCATTTGAAATTCAAGGAATCCACAAATTCTTGCAGGACTTTTCTTGTGGTTCAAAATTCAAAACAACCATACAGAAATCATACCACTCTTCATCAGTAACTTTTAGACTTTTATGGTTTTTCCCTTCTTCATCTGAATAAAATAGTTTACACTGAGACTAATAGAGATTGTACCATTTACCATTTTGACCTTTCTTTGTTTCATGTATTGAAACAACTACTAAAAGGTCATGACTGACTTGATGCAAAAGTTTGTTTTTCTTCCAATCAATGCATTTCATACTGTGATTCCTTTCCTCTTGCTTATTTGAATTATTTGATTAAATTTATGTTGCTGTTTATGACCCAGATGTGGAAACAGCATCATCATCATTATCAAAAAAAAAGCATCAAGAACTTCAACTATGTTTTGCACTTCTGACTTTGTTTTTTTCATTTGGTATATCTATCATTGCTGATTTGTAATTCGAAGTGACAACCTTAGAAGTGAAACTAAAAGATCTTCTTTTTGTGTTTACTGCAGATTGCTTGACAAGAGATTGTAGGTTGTGTTTTTCTGTTCCCCTGTTAAAAACCATTTTCGATCCAAATAATTTCAAGTACATCAGGAATTTTGATGATGCACAAAAATTTGAAATACTCCATTTGTTTCTACTTTTGCACAATGGATTCATAGGATAATTGACCAGATTTTTGACTTCGATTTTTTTACAGATGTGCACAGTTGTTTATTCCAGGCCAAGGATTGTTATCATGCTGTCATTTCTCATAGCACAACAATTTTATTCATGTATTTATAATTTCAGACAGTGAGAGATTTATCTTGTCACAGTTAAGGGTGGATAGTTCTCATCCTGTTGTTGTATTCAATGCAATAAAGATAGTAAGTAAAATAACATGTCCTTCCAATTCACTCCATTTTAAAAAATTCTTAATTTCACTGATAACCACAGGATGGTGAACATTCCATTCATATTGACTTTTCATAATGTGACAAATTTTATGATGAAGTTTATTGAGTTCATTTTTGTCTGCTGCTATTCTCCTTTACACCATCACAACAATCACTAAAGAAATTAGCATTTTATATACCGTTTTCAACACTTTGCAATCTTTCAGGTGGGACCATACCATGTATCCCATAAACATCTTATCAACTCCATGATTTCCTACCATGAAAAGATAGCTATTTGTGACTTCTTGATAAAGTTTCAAATCATATGGGTGATTTCGAAATATCTTTAAGAAAGGAATCTGTCCCTTCAATGCCAGAGAAAATTTGCATGGAATTACTCTTGGGAGATAGAATTATCAAAAAAGGATAATTGTTATCTGCCATTCCTAATGATAATTTGATTCCTGGGGTTTATGGTGAACTTTGATATCATTGATGTAGATTCTTTGAAAAAAGATGAATTGAAGGGTGATTCTCTAAGAAAGAATGTTGGTTGGTGCGGTTTTGAAATCTTCCCTGTGTTTTTCTGTTTACTGGGTATTTCACCATATCTGCATTTGTTTGAAAATTTCTATTCATAATAGATATCACAATGGCTTGTCAACTACTTCCATGAGATCTTTGATTGACCAAAGATCCATGACATGGAAACATCATTTTATAATATTTTCAATCATTTATTATTTTGCTTTGTTCAGTTGTGTAGCAAACAAATTTCTTAATATGTTACAAAAGTTATGAGTAATAGTGATTTTTAGTACTAGGCTATCAAGCTTGTTATTGTTAATTTTGATCCTTCACTTCTTTTTAAACACAAGTAATGGAACAAAGAATCAATTGTGAATGTGTTCCTATTAATTTGCTGGAAATTTTATGGCAATTCACAATCTATCGCTATTTTAACAGATCATCAATTATTTTTTTGTTTTTGAGGGTGCATGAAAAAATTGGCATGGTAAAGAATTAATTAAAAGGGAAATACATGTGAACTCAATTAATCAACCTATAACATGTAGTAATAATACTCCTGATTGCCTTCTGTATTTTCAATTATACTGATTATGTATTACAACTTAATTACTCTCTTGTGTCTAAAATAGTATTATGGAAGAAACATTTTCAATTGTGCTGTTCTACATACAATAAATGATGATCATCTTTAACATTTCATCAACAACAAATAGATTATATAAAATGATATAAATATTTTTTATTTATGACACTTCATTTGGTAAAATGAAAATCATGACAGAATTATAGTCTTTTGATTTGATTGATGGTTAGGATGGGAAACATAATAGAAATGACAAAAACCTTGTCACCAAGCCTGTTACTATCATCCTTTGCTATGGATATACAATAAAGATTGAAGAAAAAATCAATTAAATTGCTGAGCTGTAAAATTCTACTAGAAAAAACAAAAAAGGGATGAAATAGAAATGTTGGTTACACAGCTTAGTTGGAAATGGTTGCTTTTGTAAGAACAGCATGTCTGACATGATGTCAGTGACATGTCAGAAGGATGTGCAAAAAATGCCCAACTGAAGGGCAAAAAAGCATACATTCCTTAGTGTGCATATTTTTGTGCATGCAATGTGCTCCTCTTGTAACAAGGAACTTAAAAAGGAACAAAAAGTAGAAAGTGCTAAAATTTTTGCTTCCACTTCCCTGGTACATTCTACATACAAAAATGACCACACAACTCAATTCCATTCCTATCAAATTTGTCAGACTCAAATGTTTTTTCAAAATTTTTTCAAGACAACACAAAAATCATGACATAACCATGGCATGTCACATCAATACTCAACTAAGTTCAACAGAGTAGTGTGAAAAAAATTGGATGAGTAAGTCTGTTAATATCTTTGATGATGATAGAGCTAACTTGGTCTGAATGAATAAATAAATTCTTCAATTATTCAGACATTTTAATTTCAAACCCAAAAATTCATATATGCAGTGAGATTGAGTGAAAAAAATGTCACAATATTTCATATTGTCAAATCTGTTGGCCTTGAGCAGTTACAATGAAAATACAATGGCCAAGATGTTTGATTCCCATTATTACTGTGAAATATTGTACTTGTGTCAAGAAGAACAATATATATGTGAGTTTTTGAATGTAGATGTGTTCTTGCAATTCAAGTATTAATCTCAACTTCTAGAACTCACAGAATATTATAACTATTACAGCTAACAATTTCCAACATTTCAGAAATCAAAAAGATAATGAAGTGTACAGATAACTGAATGCTTGAACACATGAAATTTGTTGCAAGATCAAAAACCAAATTAAATAGTAGATACAAATGAACAGGTCTGTCTCTGATTTGTCTCTGTCAATGACAAAACATTTGGTCTTGTTGTTTTTGAGAATAACAAGGATAAATGGAACTATCGATTAAAAAGAAAAGGGAATGGATTACAATTTTCAAAAGAGACACTTTTTATTGTCATCTCAAATTAGCAATCAAAATAAGTAGGATGAATGAAAATTCCCTATCTTAACTAGCTATATACCCCAAGGCATTTAGCGGAGGGAATTTTTTCAAGTCTTATGTTATGATAATTGAAGAAAAAAGGGAAAAGAGAGGTAATGTGAGATTGGGAAGATAACAAGTGTAATCAAAAAATTTGAGACAGTGCACAGAGCTTGTGCAGTATTGTGGAATGGTTTTGATTCTCAAGCTAACATGTTTCCAAAATACCAATCATCAAATGTCCAATACACAGACATCATTAACAATCCACACTTACATGGAGACTTCATGGAAGCCAATTATGATCAACCCAAAGTCTTGCCTTTTTTGGAAACAGCTGGGGATATTGAATCTACATAATGAATAGATTGTAATGATTGATTTTGTGCATGAAAGTGATCAATCACTTCAAATACTCAATTTTATTGCACTAATTCAGAATAAATTAAATTGGAACACTTTCAATTGATAAATATAATTGGATTGGTATTAATTATAGTCATTAATCACAACTCAACAGTGCAATACTCAATTTTAGAAAATCCAAATATTGCCAAGATGTTGTCATTATCAGTGCTTTCGTTACCAATAACACTGTGACTTTTCTATTGGAAGTATACCTAATAGCATTTTTGCATTAGCATTTAAATGCATGTATACATTTTTTGTGTTTGTTCAAATCAAATATGACTTTGTCATGAAATCATTACTAGTAGTTGTCAAAACTTCAGGAAAAGTTTTGATTTTGGCATCAAATCCCCCAAACTTCCCTTATCTGATGGGCAACATTTTCTCTTTATATATCATTTGTTCTGTTTGCAATTTGGTTTTGCACAGTTTGGCTTAATGACAAAGCAAAAGGATTTTTGAAATTTTTATTAGCAACTTGATTATCAAAACTTTGGGTGATTGTGTAGAATAGTACCGAATCCTACATAATAAAAAGTACCATCCGTTTTTATTTAGGGTTCACTCTTCATTGATGTCAATTAATTTACTCTCTCTAGACTCAATATCAATAAAATAATTAACAGAAATGATTCCAATCAGAAAATATATAATAATTAATATTTGAAACATATATCAAATTTCACAGGCATGGCAGATTTCAATATTATTATTAATAACCTAAAGTTACAAGAATGCCAATGAGAAAAAAAATGAAATATACAACAGTTGTCTCACCAGTGAAAATGCATCATCTGAGGTTCAATTGTACCCATGACCTCTCCACAATGGTGTCGAGACATCCTTTTGCATAATCATCTTGAGGTTTACAGCCCATCATGATCATTACAGTGTTGCATTGTGGCCGGAGATAAAAGTGAAACCTCAAATTTTTTGTCAGTGGTTGCAGGTTGAAATTTGGGAGAGACGGCCACTCAGTGAAGACATGAGATCACCACCTCATATCACATATGTACATGCACAGAATTTTGTATAGATTCCTGCATATGACATTGGATTGAAATAAAAATCAATTGCTGAAAAGTATTTTTTGATTTAATACAACCTTCCAAAGTTAGGTTGAAAATGACCACCCAAAGTTTTGACAACCATGGGTACAAGAAATTTATGAATTTCATACAAGTTTTCACCAGTGAATGGAAAATACCATATTGAAAGGGACATGAATGTAACTAAGTTGTGATGACATTGAGACTATTTTGTTTTAATCACTGCAAAAGTAATCATCAAATTGTTACCCAGCCATGGGAATTGCCATGGGAATTATTGGGTGAAGTTTCATTACCTCATAAGATGATACAGGTTTTATGCAATTGTGATGGCATTGAAAAAAGATAAAAAAGCAAATGCACAAATGGGTTGAAGTTCAGAATGGTGATTTGTGGCATTTGATTGCTTCATTTGTCAAATTGTGAAGTTTTTTGTAAATATATATATATTTTTGACCATGAGTTTACATCACTGATAACAGAAGTGAAACATTTTTGTTTGTAAAAGGCAAGGGCCAAGAATGACAACAATGTTGCATTGTGTCCTGGGAGCATAGTTGTTTGTTATTGTCATAATGGATGACTGTAGAAGTTTTTATCATAGAGTCATCATGGTTGGTTGTAGAAGTGTCTGTCATTGTCATGATAATAATGATGACAGTAATAATAGTGGTAATAGTAATGATGATAATTATTTCTGGCTAACAATGTATCAGTTGATTAGTAGAAACTGAGAGAAATCAATCTGGAAACATACCAATTTTTAGTGGTATCTTTACCACCATGAATGGGAAAGATATTGTTTATACAGAAGAAGTAGTGTACAAGTTTAACACCAAACCATGTTTGTGGAGGTTGAGACATTGATTGAACCAATGGGATGTGTTTGATTTTTAAAGATTAATATTAGTAAGTAGATATTATTTGCTTTGCAAAGAACAAGTTTGTGTGCTTGGTTTGACTATGAACCCATCTTTGTTTATAGACAGATTTAATTCTTTGTCATTTAAGTTGATAGATATGTAAGTTATATCATACCCTGTATGTTTGGGATAGAAAAACTTGTGGAATAGTTGATGTGAGAGATGGGGGTATTGGAAATAGAGTATTTGTAATTGTCATCAGCGGTACTAATTCTCTAATATTTTTATTCTTGAAGTATTTGATTGGGGTGGTATTGTTCTGCATCTCAAAGTTACATTGATTTAGTTTTTCTGGATTTTCTCTCTTACAATTAAGTAATTACTAGCAACCAGCAATATGCCCTGATTTGTGTATTCAAAATTTTTATTAATGTTGAAATGTAAGAGCATGGGTGTTAAACAAAATGTCTTGTGGAGGCAACACAAAGTGCCAAGGCAGCAAAGACAAGAGAAGAATAAAGGAGTACATGCCAGGAATGTTCTCATGATGTCACAACATCACAAACACAAGGGAATCATGGAAATCCACAAAGAAGGAGTTTCAGGAATATGGGTAAGACTTAACTAGTTGTAGCACATATGCCGTTGAAAATGATTCCTTTTTTACTTGTATGCTACTGTTACAGATACTTGATTAGAATTTGTTTAAACCAAAGATTTTTCTCAAATAGTGACTTGTTCCAGCCATACCACTAAGAGAATATATAGAAGCCCTGATGGAATATGTAAACAGAGTTTGGTATTATCTGATCGCCTGGAAAAACTCTCTTCCTCCTGAATCATAGTTATTGGATGTTTTTTGTCCATCAGTTATATATGGGTCCCTTCCCTTAGGTAGCTGATAAATTTGCAGTTTCCCAGGGGACGAACAATTCAAATCAATATGAAGTTTATTCCATGTTTGACTCAGGCATTCCACTGTTACAACCAAATTGGAAAGAAACCATTGAAATATCCACATTTTTGTACATAACTTAGAGATACTTGGAGCATAATAGTTCTCAAGCAACACCCGATTGCTATCATTGGAATGTTGAAGATTACAAATTCATATATTTGGCCCAAGTTCAACCAAGAATCAATGACCATAAATTGCCAATCTTAAATTAGAGCATGATTTCATCATCTACTCAAATATTGTTCATATTTTAATTGCCATAATAATGTATTTGAGATAACATATCAGATATTGGGTTTGAAGCTTGAGACCAAATTTCTAAACATCTTGGGCATGAATATTATCATGCAGTCCACACTTGATGGCCTTCAGATTCAATTGTTCATATAGAAAGAACACCAAAAAATTTTCTAATGGTACAGTGGATGGTGGTATTGAAATGGTGGATGGCAAATGAGAAAATATTCTCCAGAATTTGAAGCATGCTGTGATAAGAGAAAGAGAACTTGCTCAATTACCTAGTTTTTTGAAAGAAGAATCTGAACAACAAAAAACAAGTAAACAAGGAAATAAAATTGTTGGGAATAAAATCATTTCGCAGAAGGGGCTACAGACTATGAGGTTTGTTACATTCAAGATGACCTGCCATCATAATATTATTTGTTGATATCACATTCATAAGCAATGGTCATTTTCACTAGATTTTATCATCCCATCAGTATCATCTATTCACATTATAGATGACTGGGACAATACAACATTCAGGGGAATATAAGATGAATATCCTCATCATCTCAAACATCCCAATCACCTCAATTGCACATATTCCCAATCATCCCATCAGCAGACCATCCCATATCATTCTGGCATACCATGTATCATATTTAAACCACCACAAATAGTAATATGAAACTACATATTCAGAGTATTGAGAAGAGGTAACATGTTTTTTACATTTAACATGACATAGTACACACTAGGGATGACATTCATGTATTACTAGCCCAAAATATTGATAGTACATGCACACTCAAAATTTCTGTCCATTCAATCATCACCAAACAATCCACATTATCACAAGAGAACAGCAGAACACATGCAAGCAACAGATCACTGCCAACATTCAAGAAGAGGTGGAGAAAAGAATTGTAGGGGCTGAATGAATATGTTCATTAATAATGTAATCAATTTTCTCTCTAGAGCTCTGTTGCAAAAATGATAAAACAGTATTTGGTTAATTTCAATAAAAATGATTCCTTTACCCAAAACCCTCTTTTGTACACCCAGTTAATTGTCCTACTTACTACTTTATATCAAATGCCTTGGCATTGCATAATGATACTCTTCTCTTCACAAGACCAAAGCAGGATTGTCTAAAGGTTGAGATGGAGGAGAGACAATGTCATTGTGATATTGATTGCAGAATATTTGCTTGAATATTATATGGCCACAGTGAGGAGAGAGTTGAGGAGGAAATAATTTAAATAATAATGGATGCAGTGTCTGTGATAATGATTGATGAGCTTGATGTTTGCTAATTGTGCAGCTACTGCTTGTGTTTGATTATATTTTTGGGAAAGATGACTGCTGATGAGCAGACAAGTACAGAAATATTGTATGGTAAAACCATGGTATAATGAAAACATGAAGAGGGATCATATGGTAGTTGATCAATACAATGATATGAAATGTTAGTGTTTACTGGTTCATCATTGATTATAATGATAGGTAGGTTCAATCAATAGTTATCCCAGAGAGAACCGGAATTCATCCAACTTTTGAATATGAAAAGAATAAAAGAATGTATGTTTCCAGTGATTGAAACAAATTAAGTTGGCTTTCTTATTGTTTCCATAACCATCACAACCCCAAAAATATGGCACACTCATTCAAGACACGCATTATATTGTTTTCTTTGGTCTGTTGAAAGGAAATTTTATCAGAAATTTCCAAACATCTCCTTTCTCTAGCATTATATTGCATCAAAAACCCAATCAACATCAACCTGCTTCTTCTGAAGAGAAGTCATTTTAAGTGTGAAATCACCCACATAGTAACAGTTTGGGAAAGCATCCAATTGACAGTGTATGTTTTATTCAACAAATTCAATGACTGTTTCATCATAAGCTACCATGTGATCTACATTCTGATTAAGAAATCTCAACTGGCCAAGATGTTTTGCTATTTTAGAAATAATTTCATTTTCAAAAGCATCTAACAAGACATTCCTTTTCTGACTCAAATTTTTTTGTCCAAACATCAAAATCCAAATTAATTCTAAACGCAAATCCTCAAAAGCTAATGATATACCATACAAATTATTCTGCAAAACGAAACATAGTTGACCATGTATTTGGTATTGATCTGCTCCCCTGTATAATTACCATGCAGTTTAAGCAATAAGAGCACCTGAAAATTATTTTCAGTTTTGACCATGATGACACAAGCAAAGTCCTTTATCATTAATAGAATCATCAATGATGTTAGTATAACAAAAATGAGAAAAAGGCAAACAAGAACTAGAAAAAAGACAATGATTGAAAATTGAACAGAGACAATTTTATCAAATCAAGGAAAATACTGTGAAACTCCTGATCAAATAAATGCCAAAAGCCAAAATTAGCTTGGTCATGAGTGGTGATTTTTCAATGTTTCTTTCTTAACAAATGTACTGTCAATCAACTGAGTCATGAATTATGTATAATAAATTGACAAAATCAACATAAAATTATTTGCCACGGGCAATATTCATCATGACTTGGTGACAAAAAATTCTGAGCAGAATTCTATGAATTCTCAAGAAGCACAATCATTAGGAATACGTGATATACCCATATTTGAGTAATGTAAATGATGATTTTAGAATTATAAGAATGTGGGTGTAGCGCAAAGCAGCATGTGAGGCAATGCAGCATGCATTGCATCATATATCAGCAAGGCTATGAGAAGGATAGGTTCACATGGTGCACCTGACGTCACTAAAAGATAGAGAGACAGAAGACATGGGAATCCACAAAAGAGGATTCCTAGGAATCCAGGGTAAGCACAAATGGGCATAACAATATGATTGACTATTGAGTCTCAAATTTATGGAGCCATGTCACTGTTTTGAGTTTGCCTGTACTTGTGTTCCTTTAAAAGCTCAAAATGCTCCTCTTGGGTGTATCTTGTATCATATTAGCTATCATGTCTCTGTATTTTTTTTGTAACTTTCATCCTTTTTCATAGCAAATAGGTAGTACTTTGAAATGCCTCTATGTCCAATTTTCTCTTATAGCTTTTTCAAATCAATAAAAATATCCATCAAAAGAGCCACCGAACTAAGTGGTTCCGATTCTATTTGAAACTCGTAGACTTCACTTCTCTGGCCCTCTCAGGATTTCAATCTGTTGTTGAGTCAACCAATCATATACGTCGCATTATTGTTGGCAACATAACTATGTTTAGAGTCCGAATTTTTCATTCCTGTCCAGATTGACATAGTATTTTCGACAAAAGAAGTATCAATGTTTTTTTCAAGTAACTACTAATTGATTTATGTGGTCATGGAGAAAAATGTATGACATAACATCTTTTCGGAATCAGGCAGATTTTGATAATCAGCGACGATTCTCAAGGTTGGATGAAAATCGATTGCCGATTATCTTTTCTCGACTATCCCGCAGAATTGAACTTCAGAAATCTAAAGCTCTTCCTTAGAGTTTGCAGCCATCAGCATTTGTTGCAAAATAAACACCCGCGTATCAATCCAATCTCTCAAGCCTGGCTTCATACTTCCATCAGAACTCATTTTCCTCAAACGGCTGATTTCCTCGTCGAGCTCATCCGAGTCTCCTCCATACTTTTTCTTTGCTTTTTCAATATAAGCTTTCATGCGATCGTCGCAATCTTCCAAAGTTCGGGAGTTGCATTTGAGAGCCATCACCTTGTCTCCTTGGATGTTAATCATTTCAATAGTGAAGACAAGCGCAGCATCTGCAGGAATTTTGGGAGGGGAGCCGCGTGCACCGTAGGCCATTTCGCTTGGGATGTAGAGCTCCCATTTGTCTCTGAATTCCGATAGATTTTCGATGGATTTTTAGTTTTAGGCACACGGCAAAAATAAGAGAAAATATCAATAAAAATTTTTCGATTCTAAAATTACAAATGATAAACCATTCACCAACATAATCGACTTACCCTTCAACCATGAGTTGCATTGCTTCAGTCCATCCCTTGATGACTTGATTGGGAGCAAACGTCGTCGGCGATCCTCGGGAATAAGAGGAATCGAATTCAGTTCCATCGATCAATGTCCCAGCTATTCATATGAAAAATGAACAAAATATGTATTTTAATATTAAAAGCTACAAATACCGCATATACCCTCAATCGCTCGGAGAATCATCGGTCTCATTCTCTTCGAACTGATGCAGAAAAGTAACAAGATTCTCACTCACCGTAATGACACAAACACGGGCTATCTACCTTGGGATGAAACGACCCTTTTCCCTTCTCTAAAACTTTGTAGCGCAAACCCGACGGGAGAGTGATGACACCCGGCTCCTTTGACTTCTCCTCTAAAAATTTCGTTCCTGCCTCGTCAGTCGCTTCGACTACTCCGATGGTGAGAAAGCAGAAAGTCGAAATTATGGCCAGTAGGTTGAGGACCCTGCGGCGGTAATTGCCGCTGGCGAGTAGAGCGGATTTGGAGGCAATCATCGTCGAAGCCAAACTAAATGTCGAAGAACGGGATATTTTTGTGATTGTATGATCCAACGCGGCGGATCTTCTTGGAACTTAAAATAATATGTCAGACTCGGATTCTTGGTTTGCGCTCTGTCGTTCGCCAACAAAGTAAAATTGTACCATCTAGTAAGTACTAATACTTAAAAAATAATTAGCGAGCAAGCGGGTCCACACCTCTCTCGTGATACAACATAAAATGAGATCGATACCATACCATACGCTTAATATATTATGGTTTAGGTACTATTTTTTTAGAGAAAAAAACAATAGAGAGTGTAATATTTTACATAACATCACGATTATTTTTTCATTCTTGTTGTGAATCTACTACCATGACGGCGTCCACCGAAGCAACTACCACTCAATCCGTCATGGAGTCCGAGTTGCGATTCCTGCGACAACAAAATCAACATTTACAATCTCAAGTGGAAATATTGATGAGATCCAGGGGCGGCAACGACGATTTTTCTAATGAACACGACTGTGTCCTGCCAAAGCAAGCGCAAAACCACAGTGCGCCAGCAGAACAGCCTGGTACCGAATTGACTCGTACGACTTCAGACCCAACCAAGCCGATCGGTGGCACTCCCTCATCCTCGCTGTGGACGGCGAGCCGGCGAAACTCCCCGCCTCCTCCCCCGCCGACGTTGCATCATAGGCGCAGTTGCCGGAAGGATGAAGACAGTAGCATCGGCGTCGAAATGTCTCCAAGCGTCCGCAGTGCTAAATCTGCAGAATCATACTCCTCTTCGGGGAGATCGATGGTGAAATCTAAGATTTCGGATATGGATCACGTTGTTCCTAATGGAGGTAATTCAAATACTATTGAGTCTAATTCTAGTGACGACGAAGTCAGCGACGACGATGACGGAGAGTGCGAATTGGTGGGAATCCATGATGTTAATGATGAGACGCGTGGATTTTTGAGGGGGACACAGACGAAGCGTGCGAGAGATGGCGGGGGGAACTACTCTCAACCGTTATGCACGGAGGAGGAGGCTTTTGATGAAGAGGAATGTCGAATTTTGTCCAATTTACACGTGTCAGATGACGAAGGAAACGATAGCGACGACATAATTGATGATGACAGTCACAATAAACACCAACCCCAGCCCAAACCTCCTCTTTGCGGTAGCAATCGACCGAGATCCAGGCCAGCCTCAAATGTGGCTTCTACGACGTCGTTTCCAACGTTCGCGGACGCAATCAAAGATAGGGCAGGATGGCTCATTGGTTTATTATTCCTCCAATCCTGCTCATCATTCATCATTCAATACAACGAGGGATTTTTGCAAGATCACATGGTCATAGTCCAATTCCTTACAATGCTCGTTGGCGCCGGTGGAAATGCGGGCAATCAAGCCTCTGTCCGTGTAATTCGCGAATTAGCTTTGGGAACTCTTAATGAACGTACAATGAAACCCTTTTTGAAGCAAGAGGCTAAAATGGCGTTCGGACTAAGTGGACTTTTGGGTTTGACGGGCTTTATCCGTGCGGCGTTATTTCGAACTCCTCCGGGGGAAACGATCGCCGTGACGGCTAGTCTTTGTGCCATTGTAGCAATCAGCGTCGGCATTGGGAGTACGTTGCCGTTGGCGATGAAGAAAGTGGGGATAGACCCGGCTCATTCGAGTACTACGATACAGGTGTTGATGGATATTTTTGGGGTGTTGATTACTGTGAGTGTTAGTTCCTTGGTACTGAGCTTAGAGATGTTCGTGCACAACGGAAGCGGAAATGATACAAATGATGAAAATAGTTCATAATTTTCTGACGTATTACTTTTGAGAAAAGGCAGAATACAGTTTTTTTGTTCCGAATGAAACTATGTTAATAATATCATGAAGGTAGCAACAACTAGGCTTTAAATAAAGCACCGAATGACCCTACAGACTTCGACGCAATTGATCAGCTTGAAGCATGACAGAAAAATCATAGCAACAATGTCTAAAAAACCAATTCTACTTCAAAATGCCACGAGACTTCAAGAACGCCACATTATTCGGGGGGCGTCCCAGAAAATTCGTCAAATGGTCATTGAGGTCGTGAGTCCCTCCAGGCGCAAGGATCATTTTGCGATAATCCATTCCAACTTTTGTGTTCATAATCCCTTCCTTTTCAAACCTAGTAGCAAACATGTCAGCACTCAAAACTTCCGCCCACATGTAACCATAATATGAGGCAGAATATTGCTTCATCAAATGACCAAAAGTTCTCAGCATGGACCACCCCGGAGGATTTTCCACCAGGGATATGGATTTGCGAAGCTTATCTACCAATGCTTGAATCTCTTCGACCGATGAAGGCGGATTGGGTCCATGTATTTCCAAATCCAGGCGACTCAAGTAGATTTGGCGAAGAGAAGAAAACGCAACATTCACGTGCTTAGCGCGAATCATGCTTTCCAAAGTCTCGTCTGACAAGGATTCCTTGGTTTGGTAGTGTTTTGCTAGACGTTCTAAAACTTGCTTCTGCCACACCCAGTTTTCAAGCATTTGGGACGGAGCTTCGACAAAGTCTTTTGGACACTTGGCCAATCGAGTGGAATTGCCGATTCCTTCAGTGCATATTGCATGCATGATGTGGCCGAACTCATGAAAGCTGATTATATTCGGTGCAGAAAAACAAAAGCTGACGTTAGAAGTAATGCATCGAAAAAAGAACGACTCAGACTAACACCCGCACATACAATGTAATGACATTCTGATGTCTCAGCAGACTAGGCTTGTCTGGGGTTGACGCTGGCAAGTTGCATAACATGCAATCAACTGCTCCGTGGCTTGCAGTTCGCTTCACCAAATGGAATATAGCAGCGTGTCCATATTTTCCATGCCGTGGATGCAAATCTAAGTAAAAAAACCCGATGGGAGTACCGGATTCTTTATCTTTCACTTTGAAACATCGTACATCTTTGTGCCAACCCCAATAAGTTCCTTTTGGAAGCTCTTCGAAAATTAAACCCAGAAGCTCTTGATAAATATCAAGCGTAGTATCCACAACATGGTCCAACGGGAAGTATTCCTTGATTTTTTCTGCATCCACACCGTATTCCGTGATGAGAAGGCGATTTCCATAAAATCCAGCGTCCCATGCATTCAGTTTTCCATCGAAATCAACGCAGAGAATTTTGCAATGGTCTTCCTTCAGCTTCAGCAGGGTCTCATAGTCCTTCTTTCCCGATTCTTCAAGCTCGGATTGCAAATTAATTAAAAAGTCGTCAACTGCTCTGTAAGATCCACTCATTCGCTTAGTACAAATGAATTCGGCCCAGCTTTGGAACCCAAGTAATGTTGCAATATGTTTCCGCAATGTGATACCTCGAACGACCAATTCAAGATTGTTTTTGTAGGCATTGGGACCTTCTCTTGCCTCTGCTACAGCCCTGCGCGTTTCAGCAACTTCACAGGTTTGCCCAATCGGGATAATATCTGGATACTTTAGGGTGATAGTGCACATTCCTTCTTCATCCTTGCCAAGTCGATCTTTGATGAAATCAGCAGAACAGCCTTTCAGCTGGGCTTCGGTGAAGAGAAATTTGGAGTCGTCATTACTGAGATTTTTATTGTACTCATCACATACGGCCGTATCTTGCTCGAGAAGTCGTTGAAGCTTTTTTCCATCTTCTTCTGACAAGGCCAGCCCGGCACGTTCAAAATCTTGCAAGGATGATTTAACGAAATGCTGATTGTATGGGTCTAAGTTTTTGCAGTCGTCAGTCAGCGAATATGCCTTCACCCTATCGTACACATCTTTCCTCATCCGTCCCAACACTCTTGACTTAGCAAAATCACTTCCGGCTTTACTGGCAGCTTCACGAATTTCTGGGTCGGTGCTACAGTGCTACAAAAATGATGGTAATTAGTTTTTATTGCACAAAAGTTATGCCGTTTGAAATAAGTAGTAACATTCAATAGTTGTACACACCTGCATAAATTTGCACGCAGCCACTTGTGGATTAGTCTTGTAGTTTGGAGGCGTCATGAGCTTGAAAACGGTGTTTTCAAAAGTGACCTCCGTCAATTTCACCGCGGCGATCTCATCCAGATTTTTCTTTGTTTCTTCCAAAACTCTTGCCGCGGTTTCCTGTATTTCAAGGGGCGTCAGCAACCAGACGATGGGAGGGACTGTTGTGTCCGTCTTGGCCTTTTCAGCGAGAGCTCTTTCCACTTCGCTTGGTGAGCAAGTACCGCAAACTGATCTGAAGTCAAATAGTGGAGAGTTTTCGATAGTATCAGTTGCTGCGCCATTCTCTTCCAGGATGGTGCTGGAGAAGGCTTTGAAGCAGCAAGGGCAGAGAGGTTTTGACGACGACATCGTGGTCTTTAAGCAGTGGGATAGGGAAAGAAAAAATTGTCTACAAAAAGTGGTTATCGTTATTTGAAACAACAGATGGTGATGATGGTGGCAGACAGGAGGAGTTACGTCCTGCTGTGAAACGACGTACCATACCTACCTACTACCTAGGTAGATAGGTATGGTAGTTATCTTCTCTCTCGCTCTTCTATTTTAGATAGATCAACTTTTTGAAGAAAACATCGTCAATATCCAATAGCTCGTGAATATCCAATAGCCCTCAAAATCCTCTGGATCTCAGCCCTCGCTACGCCTCCCAACTTCATCAATTTCAACCCCTTTCTTCACTGCCATTCCCTCTAGCCTCTCTCCCAGCACCATCAAAGTACACAGGACAGGTAATAATTCTCCACGTCTCAATCACTCCCCCCCTCATGCTGTGTTACGATACAGCAGACTTCTCCTAACTTAATACAGCGGGGTAGTCCAAAAGGGGCATGGCAGTCCCGCATAAGATATTTTCCACATCCCGTCTTCTCCATTCTTAGCTACCGCAGCCTTCCGAAAACACTTAACTGACGCACGAAAACAATGATAAATGCAAGAGAGGCAGTAGCCCTCCTCCTTGTCGGCGCCTTATGGGGATGCACGAATCCCTTCATGCGACAAGGATCTGAAGATGGAATGGAAAGCAACGAAAAAAACTTGGATGAAAAAGAGACCAAATGCTCAAACGGAAACGAAAAAAACAAAAACGCTTTGAAATCAATTTCTCGTCTGGCCCGTGTCAAAGTATGGCTTCCGTATTTGGTCAATCAACTTGGGTCGATATTATACTACAAAGTTTTGGCATCTTCCAATTTGACTCTGTCTGTGCCGATATGCAACGCAACGGCAATGGTATTTTCAAGCATTACTAGCGTACTGTTAGGGGAGAAGTTGAATCATCCTGGAAAAGCAGCCTTGGGAGTCGCTTTGGTTTTGTCAGGGGTTGCAATTTGTATGTATTCAAGTGCAGAGGGGTTGAGAGCAGATGATCACGGTATGAGATCGGGGAATGAAGAGTTATGATGGCATTAAAACCATGCTTCGGATTCTCACTCTTGGACAACAGTGACTCTTAACAAATTAACGTGATGTTCGTAACTTTGTCATAGACCTTTTTCCTCATTTTTTTCGAGTTTTTAGAACTAGAAGTTTTATTCCAACGTACTTGTATCGAAAAATTAGGAAATCATTACTTCAAAAAATTAGAATTATCTACAA
>JACCDI011022430.1_pt1 | contig 19460 bp, 13 predicted proteins | sample 7442791 | NCBI WGS metagenome assembly JACCDI01 (sample SAMN15323434, study PRJNA562643) | freshwater metagenome | isolation source: river surface water | place: USA:Blue River Watershed | collected 2017-08-15
CGCCGGGCGGCATCTGGAAGTCGGCGGGCAGCTTCACCTCGACGCGCAGGGGGTCGATCATCGCGGCGGTGCTGGACTCGACGATCTCCTGGATGGTCTTCATGCCGGCCCACACGCCGGCATAGCGACTCATGGCGAAGGCGTGGACGCCCAGGTCGAGGATTTCCTGCACCGAGGCCGGGAAGAACACCGGCAGGCCGCAGGCCTTGAAGATGTGGTCACTCTGGTGCGCGGCGGTGGAAGACTTGGCCACATGGTCGTCGCCGGCCACCGCGATGACGCCGCCCCAGGGCGTGGTGCCGGCCATGTTGGCGTGCTTGAAGACGTCGGAGCAGCGGTCCACGCCCGGGCCCTTGCCGTACCAGATGCCGAAGACGCCGTCGAACTTCTGCGGCTCCTTCGGCGCGAAGCCCAGCTGCTGCGTGCCCCACAGCGCGGTGGCGGCCAGCTCCTCGTTGACGCCGGGCTGGAAGACGACGTTCTGCGCCTGCAGCCACTTGCGGGCCTTCCACAGCGCCTGGTCGTAGCCGCCCAGCGGCGAGCCGCGGTAGCCGCTGATGAAGCCGGCGGTGTTCCTGCCGGCCAGGGCATCGCGCTGGCGCTGCAGCATGGGCAGGCGGACCAGGGCCTGCACCCCGCTCATGAAGGCGCGCCCCCGGTCCAGCGCGTACTTGTCATCCAGCGAGACGGTCTCGAGGGCCTGGCGGATGTGTTCGGGAAGGGGGGCGTTCACGGCGGAGGTCTCCTGTTTCGGGCCCTTGTGGGGCCCTGGGGTTTTTGGCGCAGTGTAGGCCTGCGCGGCGGATAAGTCTTTGCTTTTTGTGCGCAAATAAGCCTAGTATGGGAAAGAATATTGCGCCAAACCCCCGCCCATGGAAACACTCGACAAGTTCGACCTGCGTATCCTGAACGAGCTCCAGGCCGATGCGCGGCTGACCAACGCCGAACTCGCACAACGGGTCGGCCTGTCGGCGGCGCCGTGCTGGCGGCGCGTGCGGGCCCTGGAGGAGGCGGGCTTCATCACCGGCTACCGCGCGGAGATCAACCGGCAGAAGATCGGGCTGGGAGTGCTGGCCTTCGTGCGGGTGGATGCCGAGCGGACCACGGGGCTGGCGATGCGGCAGATGGAGGAGGCGATCCGCCGCATCCCGGAGATCGTGGCCTGCCACTACATCAGCGGCGCGGGCACCTTCGAGCTGCAGGTGGTCTCGCGCGACCTGGACAGCTTCGCGCAGTTCGCGCGCGAGGTGCTGGTGAACCTGCCGAACGTGAAGGACCTGCACACCAGCTTTTCGCTGGGCGAGGTCAAGGCCAGCAGCGAATGGCCGCTGGGGCATCTGGACGGGAAAGCGGCGCGCTGAGCGCCGGGTCGACACGCCCCATCCGCTCACCGCGGCCAGAGCACCCACAGGCGCAGCGGCTGCTTCAGGCGTCCGGCCAGCTCGCCGGCCTCGTGGCCCCAGCCGGCGAACCAGTCGGCGCGCACCGCGCCGACGATGGCGCTGCCGGTGTCCTGCGCCAGCACCAGGCGCTGCAGCGTGGTCTGCGGGCCGGCCGAGGCCAGCCACACCGGCGTGCCGTAGGGAATGCTGTCCTTGTCGACCGCAATCGAGCGACCCGGCGTGAGCGGCACGCCCTGCGCGCCGCGCGGGCCGAAGGCGGCGTCGAGGTCGCCCAGGCGCTCCTCGCGGAAGAACACCATGCGCGGGTTGGACCACAGCATCTCCTGCACCCGCGACGGGTTGTCGCGCACCCAGGCCTTGATGCCGGGCCAGGACGCATCGCGCACCAGGCCCTGTCGCAGCAGCCAGCCACCCACGCTGCGATAGGGCTGGTCGTTGGTGCCGGCGTAGGCCAGGCGGACGGTCGACTGGCGGCCGTCGGGCTCGGTGATGCGGAGCCGGCCGGAACCCTGGATCTGCAGCACCAGCGCATCGACCGGGTCGGCCAGCCAGGCGATCTCGCGGCCGGCCAGCGCGGCGCGGGCCTCGGGCAGGGTGTCCATCTCCTGCCGGGTGAACCAGGGGCGGCGGCGGGACAGGTCCGCCGGCGGCGCGTACAGCGGCACGCGGTGGGTGGCGGTGGGCCGGCGCATGGCCTCCAGCACCGGCTCGTAGTAGGCGGTGAGCAGGCCCGGGTCCTGGGCCTGCAGCGGCTCGACGCGGTGCGGCCGCAGGGTGCGCAGCATCCACGCGCGCTGCTCGGCAGGCGTCGCGATGGCCAGCTGGCGCACCTGCGGGCACAGCACAGTCCAGGGGCCGGTCGGCCGCTCGCAGGACTTGAGCCAGGCGTTCCAGGCCTCGTGCAGCGCATCCTCGCGAAAGCCCGGCAGCTCGTCCCAGCGGACCGGCACCCAGCGGCTCTTGGCCATGGCCAGCGGTGGAGGCAGGGGTGCATCGTCGGCGGGCAGGCCGTCGCCGGGCACGGGGCCAGCCGCCTGGGGCAGGGGCAAAGACACGGAGGGCAGCGGGGGCGGGCTGCCGCAGCCGGCCAGCAGCACCAGCGCCGTTCCTACAATGCCGGCGCTCATCCACTTGACGATCGATCGCATGCTGCTGATTCTGCTTGAAGCCCTGCTGGCCCTCGCGCTGCTCATCCTGATTGTCTGGTGGACGATGTTCTCCGGTCGCCCCAAGGGGGAGCGGCCTGGCGATGAAGAGAACAGCCGCAGCGGCCGGGACTGACCGCCTGCCCTGCAGGAACCGCCCTCCGCTGCGAGTCACTCAGCCGCTGACCACCGCCCGCTGCTGCACGCATCGCGCGCGACACGCGAGCGGTCCAGCCGGAGCGACTCGCATGGATTCAAAAGGGACACTGCGCCCCTCTTCAGGGGAACTGGGCGCCACGCGCCGCCCACCCTCACCGCCACAGACGCCTCAACGCCGCGAAGGCAAGGGCCTCACGCCGGATGGCGTCGCCCCTGCGCCAGATGGCAAGGCCGGACGTGCCGCGGCCCCGGTCCGGCAGGCCATGGTCACCCGACCCGACCGCCCCCTGCGCAAGCCGATGGGCTCGCTGGACGGGGCCGCCGCCTTCATCGCGAGGGCGGGTCGTCCCAAGGACGACATCCGTTTCCTGGGCTTGACCCTCTGGCGCCGGTCGACGGCCTACAAGGAAATTCTTGAGCAGCTCGACTTGTGCGCGCCGGACCTCGACACGCCCCTGGCAGCCGGGCCGCCTGACCGGGCCCAAGCGCTCGACATCAAAACGGCCGCCGTATCCGCCAGGGCCGGCCTTGTCCGGCTCGAGGGTTTGGCCAAGGCCTATCTCGACACGCCGCGGATGCGGAGGAAGCCGGATTTCGACCCGCGGAAGCAGGCCATGCGCACGCTGGTGCAGCAGGTGCAGGAGCGGGTCATCGCACTGCGGCTGCTGGAGTCCGCCTGCCTCACCGCGCGGCAGCGCGACGCGGCCTGGGCGGTTGACGTACCGGCAGGTGCCTGCCTGAAAGACCTCCTGCCCCACGCCGGAGACGGCCTGACCCTCAGCGCCGCCATCGAGCGGATGAAAGAGGACATGCCGCAGCCAGCACCGCGCGTGGGTGATCCGCCCGGGCCAGCCCCGGCGCACACCCCAGCGCTGTACGACCACAAGGCGATGGCCAGCGCGATGGTGTCCGATGCCGACGCCATCTTGCTGGAGAGCGTCGGTCTCGAACGCGAGGTCGGCGCCCTGTATGCAGAGGCTGGCGTCCCGATCAGTCGGCGCACCCTGCCGCCGGGACCACCGCCCCCGGCGCAGGTGGGTGAGATGCAGCAAGCCGGCAAGGGCGCCTTCAACACCACATTCAACATCCGGTTGCGCAATATGCCGGATCAGGCCGCGGGCGCCGCAGGGCGCTACATCTTCAAGTCGGTCCCGCAAACGGAGCGGGGGTTCGGCCTGAGGGTCGGCATCCAGGCGCACCACCCCAAGTCCGCCCAACGCAATCTCGCCACCTGTGACGTGGCTCGACTCCTGGGGTTCGACGTGGTCGTGAAGACCTTCATCGGCATTGGAACCAGGCCCGGCATGGCAGGCGGGCCGAGACCGTTGCCACAGTTGGGACTCGTCATGGAACCTGCCCCCGGTCGGCAGGCCATGCTGGCCGCCCATGACGATGCAACGCTTTTCCGGAACCCCCGGGTGATTGCCAAAGTCCAGCAACTGCAGGTTCTGGACCTGCTGACCGCACAAACCGACCGGCACGGCTGCAACTATTTCATCAGTGTCGCGCCGGACGGGGAAGTCACCGTCAAGGGGATCGACAACGACCAGTCGTTCGGCGCGCAGATCACGGACCCGCGCATGTATTCCTGGCTCCCGGACGACCGCATCCGCGGCGCGACCTTTCTGGGCACGCTCCCGACCCTGCTGGATGAAGAGATGGCAAAGGCCATCGAGAACCTGAGCGAAGTGGCGCTCGAGAGTGCGGTGCAGGCGTGCGGCTTGGACGCTGCGGAGGTTGAGGCCACCGTCGCCCGCCTCCGCGTGCTGAAGTCGCATGTCGCCGACCTGCGTCAAGCAGGCCGCATCATCGACCCCGCTGACTGGGGAACGGACGAGAACATCGCCCATCTGCGTAGCGCCGGGGCTGGCAGCTACGTGGGCCGAAGGCTCCTCCACACCCGCTACTGAACCCGAGACCCCGCCTCACCCACTCGCATCCAAGGATTCCATGATGTTGACCCCCTCGGAAAACTCTCCCCTTGTGCAGGCACAGGCCGCTTTCGCGGAGGCGGGCCTGCCCTGGCCGCCGATGCCCGAGACGCTCGCCGCGCAACTTCAGCGGGCAGCACCCTGGGTGTTTGCCTCGCGCGAACTGCCCGCGTCGCCCTACGCGCTGGCACCGTTCGTCCAGGAACTGATTGAACAGCCCGCCGTGCCCGACTATGCCGTCGCAGCCCTCGACGGGTACGGCACCAACAGCTGGGCCGCTCATTTCTTTTTGGTGCAGGGACCGCTGGCCGTGTTCATCCAAGAGCCATGGGGCGGCGCCTACACGGACACCGAGGCCCAGCGGCCGCAGGTGGAACGACTGTTCGACTGGGCCGGACGGCTTCCGGGCCAGGTCCAGGCCTGCCAGGCGGAAGGCCGTATCCCGACGGGCTGGCGCCTGGTGGTTGTCGCGGCCCAGGCCTTCGACCGCGCCGCCTGGGCGTGGGTGCCGCCACCGGCATCGCGCAATCGCTTGCGCTGGAGAGACGCGAGCAACCTGCTGGCATCTGTCGACGAGGAGCTGGCCGCCCTGCGGTCCGGCCTGCGTCTGCCGGAGTGAAACGATGGAGACACTTTCCTCTCCGCAGCAAACCAGCCTCGAGGGACTGCTGGCCGACCTGGCCCGCTGCCTGGGCGTGGACGGCCTGGCCCTCGACAGGGAGCGCAGCTGCGCCCTGCGCTTCGAGCCGGGCCGGCGGATCACGCTGCAGCAAAGCTGGTCCGATCCGCAGGAGCTGTGGCTGCATTGCGACCTGGGCACGGTACCCGACGATGTGCAGGTCTACCAGGTCATGCTGCGAGGCAACCTGCTGTGGCAGGCCACGGCAGGCGCCACGCTCAGCCTCACCGACGAGGACACGCCCCGGGTGATCCTCGCGCGCGCCCTGCGCTGGCACGAGGTGGACGGCGAACATTTGCTCGGCCGTATCCATCACCTGCTGGATGCCGCCGAAGACTGGCGCGCCCTGCTCGACGAAACCGCCGACCCGGCGTGGGGGCAACCGGAGGACGAGACCCCGCCCGGCGGGCTCGACCTGATGCACGCACGGGGGCTTCAGGCCTGAAGCGGCGCTCCGCCGCGCGAGGTGCGTTGTCAGCGCACCTTGTCAGCCAGAGAGGGAATCCTGTCACGGGGGCGGCTCACTCAGCCGCGAGCCCGCCTTCGCGGGCGCGCAGGAAATCCCCCCATGCTTGCTTCCCAGGTCGCGCAGATCCGTCGCGCCGCGCCTCCCCCGCTGCCCGGTTTCGTCCCGCCAGGTGCGTCCGCTCCAGGCTGCTCCCAGGCCACGCCCCTGCCATGCACGAGTACATCGCTCCGCGCGCGGCTGGGTGATCCCAAGGAAGACATCCAGATCCTGGGCCGCACCGTGTGGCGTCGCTCCTGCGCCTACAAGGCGGTGCTCGCGCGACTGGACGAATACCACGGCTCCCTCACCGCGACGCTGAGCCCAGGCCCCACAGCGGAGCGAACGTCTGGCACGGCGCTCAGGGAGCGGGCGGCTCGATCCCTGCATCACCTGGGCAACCTCGAATCCGCCCTGCAGGCCTACCTCGCCACCCACCGGATGGTCTGTCGCCGTGCGGATCATCCGCGCAGGAGACCCCTTCATGCCTTGATGGGCCAGATACGGACAAACCAGGCAGCGCTGCAGATGCTCACCCGTCGCCCGCTGGCGAGTCAGACGACCCCGAACCTGGTGGTCCTGGGCAATGCCCGGCTGGTGGACCTCCTGCCCTGCCTGAATACGCGACAGACCGTGAGGCTCAGCCTCGCCGCGATGAACGCCCGCTTTCTCGAGGCGCAACAACCCCAGCGGGTGGCTTCGTACCGCCGGCGAGGCATTCCCGAGGCGCAGGCGAGCCGACTCGACGCCCGCTACCTGGCGTACCGACTCGAAGGAAACAGCGAAGCGCAGGCAACAACTGCAATGCAAACGGTGCTGCGCTGGGAGCGGTTCTTCCAGAAGTACCGGAAACACTCGTTCCCGCACAAGGACATCGTCACGCTGTGGCAACACCGGGAAGCAGGCTGCTCGAAGGAGGAATCCGAGCGATTGCTGCTGGAGGCCAAGCGGAAGAGCCACCGCCTCAAGCCCCTGAGCGCCACGGAGCGCACCGTTCTGGAAAAGGCCGGCTTCGCCACGGCACATGCCCGGGCTGAAGCGCGCTGGCTGTACCGGGACGCACGGGTGCCCATCCTGCCGCGTACCCTGCCCCAGGGACGGTTGGCCGAGCAGCAGAAAGGCCCCATGAGGCGGCTCGGCGTCGGGGGGTTCAGCGCGACCTTCAGCGTCTCCTACTGGAACGAAGGTTGCACGCAGGCCAACGACTTCGTGTTCAAGGCCGTTCCACAGGAGGAGTGCGGCTACTCGGACGCCACGGGCGTTTACCCGTTCGAACCCAAGACCGCCGAGCGGAACCTGGCCACCAGTGACGTGGCACGGCTGCTGGGCTTCCCCGTCGTCGGCCCGATACAGATGGCCGTTGGCCTCGTGCCGACCTCTGCAGGGGAACCGACGCCCACGCTGGGACTCCTGATGGAAAAGGCCGGCGGCCGCACGGCGTCGGACGCGATCCGACATGACCGAGGCCTGCTGCGTGACGGCGACCTCATCGCGCAGGTGACGCAGCTGCAGCTGCTCGACTCGCTGTGCGGCCAGACCGACCGCCACCACGGCAATTTCTGCATCGACCGGAGCGCGACGACGGGGGCTGTCGCCGTCCGGGCCTTCGACCACGACCAGAGCTTCGGCCACTTGATCCGCGACCCGCGCCAGTTCACCTGGAAGGCGGACGATCCGCTTCGACAGAACCTGCGGCTGGCGGAGTTGCCGCTGCGGATGGACACTGACATGGCGAGGGCGATCGAGGGACTGGAGGACAGCGTCCTGCGCGACACGCTGGCGCGCTGTGGACTGGGGGCACTGGAGATCGACGCGGCATGTGCCCGACTGCAGGTGCTCAAAGCCCATGTCATCCACCTGCGGGCCGGCAACAAGATCATCCGGCCTGACCAGTGGACCGATGCCTCGGTCCTGAGCGCGATGGTCACAAAGGACACCTACTTCGCCCGCCTCTGCCGGCTGAGGTCCTAAACCGTACTGCCGCGCAGCAGGTTCGCCAACTCCACGGCGGACTTGACCTCCATCTTCTCGAACACGCGGGCACGGTGCACCTCCACCGTTCGGACGCTGATGGTCAGCTGGTCGGCGATCAGCTTGTTCGGCAAGCCCTTGGCGACAAGGGCCATGACATCCCGCTCACGCTGGGTGAGTTCCTCCAGCCGGGCTTGCAGGCGCGCGTGCTCGCACCGCTCGGACTGCACCCGGGCCGACTGCACCAGCGCCTGTTCGATCCGGTCGACCAGGGCATTGTCCGAAAACGGCTTCTCGCAGAAGTCGAAGGCACCGCGCTTGACCATCGCAACGGCGGTCGGCACGTCGGCATGGCCGGTGAGGAAGATGACCGGCATCACCTCCTCCAACCCCCGTGCCAGCAGCTGGTCGAACAGGGCCAGGCCGCTGGTGCCGGGCATGCGCACGTCGAGCAGCAGGCAACAAGGCTGCGAAGGGGAGAAGCCGGACTGCAGCATCGTGGCGAAGGCATCCCCGCTGACAAAGGCCTCACTGGCGAGGCGGCGCGAGCGCAACAGCCAGGCCAGGGCCTCGCGCACGCTGGCGTCGTCGTCGACGATATAGACAAGGGCGTCCTGCAGGGGTTGCATGCGTGCGCTCAGGTTCAAAGGGCGGGATGAAGGGCGGGAGGTGGGGCCGCGGCCGCAGCCCCGGCATCGGCCGGCGCGGCCGGCAGCGTGAAGCGGAAGATGGTGCCCTGCGGCGTGTTGGCTTCGAACGCCAACGCGCCGCCATGCTGCTCGACGACGGTGCGGCACAGCGACAGGCCCAGGCCCATGCCTTCGGCCTTGGTGGTGAAGAAGGGCGTGAACAGCTGCGTCTGGACCTCCGCGGGAATACCGGGTCCGATGTCGGCCACCGAGAACTCCAGCCAGGCCGGCGTACCCGGCGCACCCTCCACACGGCGGACCTGGACGGTGAAGGACGGCCGCACCACGCCGGCTTCGTGCATCGCCTGCATGGCATTGCGGGCCAGGTTGAGCAGCACCTGTTCGACCATGGTGCGGTCGCACCAGGCTGGCGGCAGGCCAGCGGGGATGCGCGCGACCACCGCCACGCCCAGCTTGCGCGCCTGCAGTGTGACCAGGGGCAGCACCGCGTCCCACAGCGCCTGTGGCGCCACCGCCTCGCGCGCCTGGTCGCGGCGTCGCAGGAAGTCGTGCACGCTCTTGATGACCCGGCCCGCCCGCTCGGCCTGCTGCGCGATACGCTGCAGCGCGCCGTCCAGGCCTTGCACGTCGCCGGCCTGCAGCAGGTTGACCGAGCCGGTGGCGTAGCTGGAGATCGCCGCCAGCGGCTGGTTGAGTTCGTGGCTGAGCAGCGAGGCCATCTCGCCAACGGTGGCGAGGCGGGCGGTGGCCTGCAGCCGCTCCTGGCTGGCGCGGGAGAGCTCCTCGACCCGACGCTGCTCGCTGACGTCGAGGAAGGCGCTCATCCAGCCAGTCTGCACGCCTTGCGCGTTGATGAGCGGCGCCTCGATGATCAGCACGGTGAAGCGGGAGCCGTCCTTGCGCATGAAGACCGACTCGAAGCCCTCGCGCGGCGGCGCCAGCTGGCCCGCAAGGCGGATTTCCTGGCGCTTCTGGTACTCGCCCGCCAGCTCGGGCGGCCAGTAGGGGGCGGGCAGGGAGGTGCCCACCAGCTCCTCGGCGGTGAAGCCCACCATCTCGCAGAAGGCCGGGTTGACGTAGGTGGTGCGGCCCTGCAGGTCACGCGCGCGCAGGCCGGTGACGAGCGAGTCCTCCATCGCCTTGCGGAAGGCCAGCGCATCGGCCAGGTCGCGCTCGGCCTGCTGGCGCCGGCGCATGTCCCTGCCCAGCAGCGCAAGCACCGCCACCAGCGCGATGGACATGGCGGTGACCAGCGCGGTGAGGACGTTGGGGAACAGGTCCGGCGCCGCGCGCCAGCTGTTCATGCGCAGCAGCAGCGTATTGCCGGGCAGGTCGAGCAGGTACTGGCCGGTGAAGGTACGGCGGCCACGCTGGGCCTGGCCGTAGAGGGCCAGCCGGGTGCCGTCGGGCTCGTTGAAGGAGATCTCCTGCGAGCGGGTGATCTGCGGTCCGACCAGCGAGGAGAGGATCTCGCCCAGCGAGTAGGTGGCCACGACGAAGCCGGTGACGGCGCCGCTGCTGGTGTGCGGCAGGCACAGGTCCATCACCTCCAGGCCCAGGCCGTCGGCCTGCGGCAGGTAGTAGCTGGTGGAGTAGGCTGGCTGCGACACCCGCAGCGCCTGCGCACAGGCCAGGCGCACGTCGGCCTGGGCCTGCTCGCGCGCCATGCGGGCGAAGGCGGGCTGGCGGTAGGGGGAGTCGACCGCGGCGCGGATTTCGAGATCGGGCGTGCGACGCTCGATGCGCAGCAGGGCGCGCTGCTCGCGCAGCAGGTGCTCGGCCTCGGCGGTCCAGGCGGCCGGCGTGGGCGCGGCATGCAGGGCCTGCAGGGTCTGCGCGTTGCGCGCGAGGCCGGAGCGGATGTCCTGGCCGGCAGCGGCGATGTCGCGGTCCAGCTCGCCCTGCACCTGGCTGGCCTCGTAGCGGCCGGCCAGCCAGACCAGGGTGGCCAGCAGCGCACCCACCAGCGGCACCAGCACGCCCCAGAGGATGCGGCGCGAGGTATCGGTCGCGGCGGGCCGCGAGGCTGCGCCGGACAGGACCGACATGACGGACCCGCGCGCCGCCATCACAGGACGCGGTGCTCCAGGGCTGGCAGCTGCGCACGGGCCTGGGCGAGGCGCTGCGGGTCGAGCCGGGCGCGCAGCACCGCGGCGCCCTCGACGTCCTGGCAGGCCAGCACCTGGCCCCAGGGGTCGATCGCCATCGAATGGCCCCAGGTCCGGCGGCCGTTGGCATGCACGCCGCCCTGCGCCGGCGCCAGCACGAAGGCCTGGTTCTCGATGGCACGGGCGCGTAGCAACGGCTCCCAGTGCGCCTGGCCGGTCGTGTGGGTGAAGGCGCTGGGCACCAGCAGCACCTGCGCGCCCCGGGCGGCGAGCTGGCGATACAGCTCGGGAAAGCGCAGGTCGTAGCAGACCGACAGGCCGATGCGCCAGCGATCGCCGCCGCGCGAGACCAGGTCGAAGCAGGCCGGCTGCGCGCCGGCCTCGATGGTGGCCGCCTCGTCGAAACGCTCGCGTCCGTTGTCGAAGCGGAACAGGTGGATCTTGTCGTAGCGGGCGACCTGCTGACCCTGCGGCGAGTAGACCAGCGTGGTGTTGCGCACCCGTGCCGGGTCGGCGGTGCGCAGGGGCAGGGTGCCGCCGACGATCCACAGGCCGAGTGCGCGGGCCGCGTCGGCCAGCGCCTGCTGGATCGGGCCTTGGCCCTCGTCCTCCGCGAGGGCGAGCTTGTCGCGGTCGCTGCGCCCCATCAGGCAGAAATACTCAGGCAGCACCGCCAGCTCGGCGCCCTCGCGCGCGGCCTGTTCCAGCAGGGCGCGGGCGACGGCGAGGTTGTCCGGCACGCGGTCGCCGGAGACCATTTGCAGCAGGGCGACTTCCAGGGTCATGGCCGGGCCTTCGGGCTCAGTTGCCACCGGGCGAGCCGGCCGGGGCCGGGGCGGTGTCGGACGACTGCCGCGTCACGCGGGTCACGCGCGGGTCGGCCCAGGTGCCGTCGATGTGGAACTCCTGGGTGCTGGCGCGAATGAGTGGCTGGCGCAGGATCAGCTGCGCGAGGAAGCTGCCCAGGCCCACCGCCGGGTTGATCACGCCCGCCACCACCGAGGCGGTGCCGGCGTTGATCTCGGGTACCACCACGACCCGCAGATCCTGCGTCTCGCGCGCGATGTCGGCGCGACCTTCCATCAGCACGGCGGCGTTCACGCCCTTCATCTGCAGGTTGTTGGTGGATGCGATGCCCTGGGCGATCGACACGTCGCCGCGCACGAAGTCGAAGGCGAAGCCCTCGCTGAACACGTCGCGGAAATCGAGCGTGAGGCGGCGCGGCAGCGACTGCAGGCTCAACACGCCCAGCAGCTTGGCCAGGCCCGGGTCGGCCTTGAGGAACTGGCCGGCTTCGATGTTGACGTTGAACGCGCCGTTCATGCTGGGATAGTCCAGCGCCAGTGGCGACCCGACCCAGGCGACCTGCCCCTCGAGCTTGCCGCGGCCGCGGCGCACCACGTCCTTCATGCCCAGGCGCCCGAGCAGCTGGCCGGCGTCGGTCATCTCGAGGCGGAAGTTCATCGCGGTGCGGCGCCGCTCGGGCGGCCGCGCGCCGCGGGGTCCCGGCGTCGCCGGCGCGGCGCTGATCGCCGACCAGTTGCCGGTGGCGGTGAAGGTCGCCTCCGGCGCGATGAGCGACAGGCGGTTCAGGCGCCACTCCGCCGGGGCGCCACCGCCGGCCGCGCGGTTGACGGCGTCGATCTCGAGGCGGCCCAGTTTCTTGCCACGCAGCTCGAAGTCCTCCACCACCGCGTCAAGGGCGGGGATGCTGGCCGGCTGCTGGTCCAGCAGGGCCTCGACCTCGCCGGCGCCCGCGGCACTGAGGGACAGGCGGGCCAGGCGAGCGGTCACGCGCCCCGCGCCGCTGCCCGAGGGCTGGCGGTATTCGACATGGCCATTGACCTGGCTGGCATCGACCTGGCCGCGCCACACCAGGCCCTCGCGCGAGCCGTTGACGGTGACCTGGCTCAGCGTGCGGCCAGCCAGCGTCAGCTCGCGCGCGCGTAGGGCGAGCTGGGTGGGCAGGTAGTCCTGCCCCGGCGCGTCGAGGCCGCCGCGTGCGGAAGGCACAGCAGGCGCTACGGGCGCAGCGGACGCCCCCGCCGGGGGCGACAGCACGTCCTCCCAGGCGTCGAGGTCGAGCGCAGGAAGGTTCACCTGCGCCAGCACGCCCCGCTCGGGCAGCGGCGGCAGGCTCTCGCCCGGCGCCAGACCGACGGCGATCGCGCCGCGCACCACCGCCGGCTGCGAACCGGCGAGGTCACGCACGTACAGCAGGTGGGCGGCGCGGCCGATCTCCACACGCAGCTGGTCCTGCGGGCGGGCGGCGCCCGGCGGATGCTGCAGCTGCACCCGCAGCGGCAGCGCCGCCTCGGCGGTCTTGCCCAGGGGCGCGGGCAGCGGCAGCGCCAGGCCCTGCAGCGAACTCGTGACGAGCACGTCGGCGCCGGCCGGGCGCAGGTCGACCGTCACCGCATACGGCGTGCTGCCGGCGGCTTGCCGCGCGAGGCGTTGGGCCAGGCCCGCGAGCTCGCGCGACTGGCGCAGACCCTCGGCGGTGGCCGTGCCCTGCGCGCGCACGGTGGCCAGGGGCTCCGTGGCCGAGGGGTTGACCCGGGTGCCGCCCTCGATGCGCACGTCGCCACCCAGCGCGCGCGCCTGCACGCCGGCCAGGGTGAAGCCACGCTCGCTGAAACTCACCGTGCCGCGTGCGCGCGCCAGCGCCGGCACGCCGGGCGCCAGCACCAGGTCGTTGCCCGCGAGCGCCACGCTGCCCTGCACCTTGGCCTGGTCGATCTGGGCCACCGGCAGCGACAGCTGCAGGCGCAGCTCGGTGGTGCCGGTAGCGGCCATGCGGGCCAGCGGCTGCCCCATCGACGCCGCGAGCGGCGAGGCGTTGAACACCGACAGTGCCTGCCCCAGCGGACCGCGCACCGTGCCGGTCACGCCCACCACCGGTCGGGCCAGGTCGGGGATGGAGGCCTCGGCCTGCACCTGCAGTCCCGTCGCCCCGGCGAACTGCCCGCGCGCATTGCGCACCTGCAGGGCCTGCCGGTCGAACACCAGCTCGCCGGAGAGCGCCACCAGCGGCGCCCAGGCGGGGGTGCCGGGCAGGCGGGCGCCCGCCGGCGGGGTGGACACGGTACCGGCAGGCACATACGCCAGCACCGCGTCGCGCACCTTGGCGCTGATGCGGAACTCGCCGCTGCGCGGGTCGGCGAAGGGGAAATCGTGCAGGTCGCCCTTGAGGCGCACCCGTCCGTCGACGGCGCGGCCGGCGAGCACCGCGTCGCGCACGTACTCGCGCGCGGCGGGCAGCTGGGCCGGCAGGTAGCGCCAGACGCGCGGGCCTTCGGCGCGGACGATCGTCAGTTGCAGGTCCAGCACGCCGGGCCAGCGCCGCGCGCCCTCGCCGGTGCGCCAGCTGGCCTGGCCCTCGGCCTGCACGTCGGCATTGGCGAGGCGGATGCCGGTGGCCTGCACCGCGCTGCGCTCGGCCCCGTGCTGCCACTGCAGGTCGGCCACGAGCTGGTCCAGCGGCACGCGCGGCTCGGCCAGCACGCCGGGCAGGTCCGCGGCGCCGCGGGCCACCTCGATGCGGCCCTTGCCGCCGGCCTGGTCGAAGTCGGCGTCCAGCGTGAGGCCGGACAGGCCCGGCCGACGCGACGCCGGATCGGCCGGGAGCGTCAGGCCGCTGGCCCGCGCACGCACCTTGTACTTGCCGCCCGCATCGGGCGCGCCCTCCCACTGCGCCTCCAGCCGCTCGACCTGGCCGGTGGCCATGAAGGGCGCGAGCCGATCGCGCAGCGCTGCATCCAGCGGCAGGCGGTCGGCCAGGCGGGCCAGGGCCGGCAGGTCGAGACGGTCGGCCTTGACCTGCCCGCGCGCCGGGGAGCTGCCCTCGGCAGGCTGCCACCCCAGCGCCAGGTTGCCGCCCGGCCAGCGCTGGCCGTCGGCGGTCTCGAACTGCAGGTCCTGGGTCTCGAACTCGAAGCCGGCGCCCGGCGCGGACCAGCGGCCGGCGATGCGGCCAGAGGCCGAGGCCAGCGACAGCGCCGGCCGGCCCTCGGCCAGGCGCGCCTCGACCCGGGTGAGGTCCAGGTCGGCCACCGCGCCGGCGATGCGACCGCGGTCGACATCCACCCAGGCGCGCAGTCGGCCGGCGCCGGCCTGCAGGTCGACGCCCAGCGACGCGTAGGCGCGCAGCTGCGCGAGGTCGACCTGGCCGAAATCGGCATGGAGCTGCCCCGACCAGTCCTGCCAGCGGCCCGGGTGTTGCGACAGCAGCGGCGAGCGCAGGTCGCCCATGAGGGTGAAGGCGCGGCCCCAGCCCTCCGGCGGCGTGGCGTCCAGCCGCAGCGCGTGGCGACGCGGCCCGTTGCGCACCACGAAGCGCAGGTCGCCGAGCACCAGCGGCGGCGCCTGGCGCAGCTCGTCGACCCAGCGCAGCGAGCCGCCCAGCACCACGACCTCGTGCTGGCGGAAGAACCAGTCCAGCGCCCGCCCGTCGCCCGAGGCGTCGGCGGGCAGGGGCAGGCCGGCCACCCAGAGCCGGCCCGCGGCGTCGCGGCGCACCTCCAGGTCGGGCTTTTCGACATAGAGCTGCTCGAAACCCAGGTTCCACAGCGAGCGGGGGGACACCGCGATGACCACCCGCGGCAGGCGCAGCGCCTCGCGCGCCTGGGCATCGGAGAGCACCACGTCGCGCAGCTCGAACGAGGGCACCAGCGCGTCGGAGCGGGCGCTGATCTCGCCGATGCGCACGCCCACCCCCAGCACCCGCGAGGCCTCGCGCTCCAGGACGGGGCGCCACTCGCCGATACGCGGCACAATCCAGCCATGCAAGGCGCCCCAGGCCAGCACGAGCGCGAGCCACAGACCCACCAGCAGCCACCACAGCGTGGCGGCGGCCGCATGGAACGCCCGTAAACGACGGGGGGCCGGCGTGGATTCGTTCATGGAAAGACGGAAGTGGCAGGAATTATGACCTCCGATAAGCCATCGGACCTATCGGCCCACTCCCGTTTCGTGCAGCGCCTGCGGCGCCGCTACGCCGACGAACTGGCCCTGCTGCCCGCCGGCGCCCCCACGCGGGACACCCTCGCACCCACTTTCGCCGCCCTGCGCGCCCGCGGCCATGACACCGGCGTGGCGCTGCGCATCCTGCGCCAGCTGGTGATGGAGCGCCTCGTGCGCCTGGACTGCGAGGAGGACGCGCCGCTGGCGACCGTCACCCGCGCCGTCACCCACCTGGCCGAATTCGCCCTCGACCAGGCCTGTCAGGAGGCCTTTGCCCAGCTCGACGCCGCGCACGGCGCGCCCCTGTGCGAGGACGGCCGGCGCGCCCAGTTGTGGGTGGTGGGCATGGGCAAGTTCGGCGCCCGGGAGCTGAATGTCTCCAGCGACATTGACCTGATTTACCTTTACGACCAGGACGGCGAGACCGCCGGGGTCGAGGGCGGGCGCGGGCGCATCACCCACCACGAGTACTTCGCCCGGGCGGTGCGGCAGGTGCAGGCGATCGTGGGTGACACCACCGAGCACGGCTTCGTGTTCCGCATCGACCTGGCGCTGCGCCCGCACGGCAACTCCGGCCCGCCGGTGATGTCACACGGCGCGCTGGAGGACTATCTGCAGGTGCAAGGCCGCGAGTGGGAGCGCTTCGCCTGGCTCAAGAGCCGGGTCGTGGCGCCGCGCGCCGCGATCACCAGCGGCAGCGCGCAGGCGCTGCGCGGCACGGTGCTGCCCTTCGTCTTCCGCCGCTACCTCGATTACGGCGTGTTCGAGTCGCTGCGCGGCCTGCACCGCCAGATCCGCGAGCACGCCACCCGCCGCAGCGCGGGCCGGCCCGAGCGGGCCAACGACGTCAAGCTCTCGCGCGGCGGCATCCGCGAGATCGAATTCATCGTGCAGCTGCTGCAGGTGGTGCGCGGTGGCCAGTTCCCCGAGCTGCGCACCCGCCCGACACTCGACGCCCTGCAGCGGGTGGCCGCCGCCGGCCTGATGCCGCCAGCCACCGCCGAGGCGCTGGCGCGGGCCTACGATTTCCTGCGCCGGGTGGAGCACCGCATCCAGTACCTCGACGACCAGCAGACCCACGTGCTGCCGATGGACTGCGACCCGGATGACGGGGGCGCACCGGCGTCCGCCGACGGCGAGGCCGATGGCAGCGACCTGGCCTGGATCGGCCGCACGATGGGTTTCGCGCGCTGCCGCGAGTTCCTCCACGCACTGGACGCGCACCGCGAACTGGTGGCACAGGAGTTCGACACGCTGCTGGGGCAGGAGCCCGAGTGCAAGGGCTGCAACGGCCCGCGCGGCGGGCGCGACGCCGGCGCCGCCACTGACCTGGACAGCCTGCTGGCGCACATGCCCGAACAGTTGCGCGAGCGGGTCGCCGCCTGGCGCGAGCACCCGCGCGTGCTGGCCCTGCGGGAGGACAGCCGCCAGCGCCTGGTGCGCCTGGTGGGCCGCACCGTGCAGTGGATGGACGAAGGCCGGGTGAGCGAGGAGGCCGCGCTGCGCATGGCCGACTGGATCGAGCCGCTGCTGCGGCGCGAGAGCTACCTGGCCCTGCTGGTGGAGCGGCCCAGCGTGCACGAGCGGCTGCTGCGCGTGCTGGGTGCGGCGCGCTGGCCGGCGCGCTACCTGCTCAAGCACCCGGGCGTCATCGACGAACTGGCCGGTAGCAGCCTGCTGGACGAACGCTTCGACCCCGCCGCCCTCGAGCGCGAGATGGAGCAGCGGCGCGCGGCGCTGGCCAACACCGGCGAGGACGACGACGAGGCCCTGCTGGACCTGCTGCGGCGCGCCCACCATGCCGAGGTGTTCCGCACCCTGGCCCGCGACATCGAGGGGCGCCTCACGGTGGAACAGGTGGCCGACGACCTCAGCGCCCTGGCCGACGCGTTGCTGCGCGTCACCGCGCGCTGGTGCTGGCAGCGGCTTCGCAACCGCCACCGCGAGCAGCCGCGCTTTGCCATCATCGGCTACGGCAAGCTGGGCGGAAAGGAACTGGGCTACGGCAGCGACCTGGACATCGTCTTCGTCTACGACGACCCGGACGAGGCCGCGCCCGAGGTCTACGCCGCCTTCGTGCGCAAGTTGATCAACTGGCTCACCACCAAGACCGGTGAGGGCGACCTGTTCGAGATCGACACCGCCCTGCGTCCCAACGGCAACTCGGGCCTGCTGGTCACGCGCTTCCAGGCCTACGCGGACTACCAGCAGAACCGCGGCAGCAACACCGCCTGGACCTGGGAGCACCAGGCCATGACGCGCGCCCGCTTCGTGCTGGGCGATGCCGACCTGGCCGAGCGCTTCGACGCGGTGCGCCAGGCCGTGATCACCGCGCCGCGCGACCGCGAGGCGCTCAAGGCCGAGATCGTCACCATGCGCCAGCGGGTGGCCGGTGCGCGCCCGGTGCCCGGCGACCGTTTCGACGTCAAGCACAGCCCGGGCGGCATGGTCGACGCGGAATTCGCGGTGCAGTACCTGGTGCTCGCCGAATCCGCCGCCCACCCCGAGCTGGTGCCCAACGTCGGCAACATCGCGCTGCTGCAGCGGGCAGAGGCCGCCGGGCTGCTGCCCGAGGGCGTGGGCCGCGCCGCGGCAGACGCCTACCGCAACCTGCGCCGCGCGCAGCACGAGGCCCGGCTGAACGAGCGGCCCACCCAGGTGCCGCCGGAGCAGATGGCCGCCGAGCGCGAGGCGGTGCAGGCGCTGTGGCGCGCCGTCTTCGGCTGAAACGCCGCGCCTCGGCTCCGGCCAACCCTTCCTGACATGAACTGACTCAGAGCAAGGATTTTGCTGACATTGAATCAATCGATTGATTCAACGTGCTGTAATCCTTCGCCATGTCCAGGAAACCATCGGCCACGAAGGCCGCCCAGGCGCCCGAGGCGCGCCAGCGCCTCCTCGAGGCCGCGCTGCGGCTGTTCTCCGAGCACGGGCTCGCCGGCGCCTCCACCCGCGCCATCGCCCAGGCCGCCGGCACCAATGTCGCCGCCATCCGCTACTACTTCGGCGACAAGCAGGGCCTGTACCGCGCCACCTTCCTCGAGCCGCTGGGCGCGCCGCAAGATGGCATCCCGCGCTACGCCGACCCGTCGCTGAGCCTGCGCGCGGCACTGGAGGGCTTCTACGCCACCTTCCTCGAGCCGCTGCGCCGCGGCGCGGTGTTCGAGCAGTCGCTGCGCCTGCACCTGCGCGAGATGGTCGACCGCACCGAGTTCTGGCAGCTGGAGATCGAGCGCGGCATCCAGCTGTCCCACGAGGCCCTGACCCAGGTACTGGCGCGCCACCTGGGCCTGCGCCGCGCCGACGACGAACTGCACCGCCTCACCTTCGCCATCACCGCCCTGGGGGTGCAGACCATCCTGGGCAAGGACCTGTGCATGGCCATCCGCCCCCGGCTGCTCACAGGGCCGGGCGCGCTCGACACCACCGTCCGGCGCCTGGCCGACTACGCACAGGCCCTCGTGCGCAGCGAAGCTACCCGCCGGCGCCGCAGCGCGGCCCCGAACCGCACCTCACCATGAGACCGACCCGCATGCCTTCTCCCCGATGGGTGACCGCCCTCGCTCTGCCTCTGGCGCTGGGGGGCTGCGCCCTGTCCCGGCCTCCCGCCGGGGTCGACGCGCCCGCGCCCACCCGCTGGCTCTCGCCGTTGCCGGCCATCGCCCCGGCAGCCGCTGCAGGCGGTGCCCTGCCCCATGCCGGCCAGGTGGGCGAGCTCGCTGCCTGGTGGCGGCAATGGGACGACCCGCTGCTGTCGTCGCTGATCGACGCGGCCCAGCAGGCCTCGCCCACGCTGGCCGCGGCGCGCAGCCGCGTGGTGCAGGCGCGTGCCGCGCAGGCCAGCGCGCTGGCGCAGACCACGCCGCAGGTGGATGCCGCCGCCTCGGCCACCCGCGGGCGCAGCGACCCCTCGCTGCCGACCCGCAGCGTCGGCCAGGTGGGCCTGC
>JACCDI010485627.1_pt1 | contig 19458 bp, 22 predicted proteins | sample 7442791 | NCBI WGS metagenome assembly JACCDI01 (sample SAMN15323434, study PRJNA562643) | freshwater metagenome | isolation source: river surface water | place: USA:Blue River Watershed | collected 2017-08-15
TAGAATCCATAATAATTACATATTATAATAAAACTTATTTAAGTCAATTTTTTTATTATTCAGTTTCACTAGTAGTTAACAATAAAGATATATCGTTTATAATTTTATCTTGATTATTGTATAATATCAACTTTATTTCATGAATATGTCCACGTGTAATCTCATTATAGATGTTACCATCTATCAAACAATAATTACTTTAAAAATAATAAATTATATGTGAAGTGCATCGTGAAGGGGGTATTTAAAATTAAATAATTTTTTAGAAATTAGTATATTTTAGAACAAAAATCATAATAAAATATTTTTTTATTTTGAGAACTTTATTTTACAGCGCTCTCTCTCTCTCCAGAAAAAAGTGGATATCCATTTTTCCATTTTTTAAAAATCATTTAAGAATATAATTTCTATTATATATAATAATGGATAATCCATCTAAAAAAAATAGATGTTATATGTGTGATGTGTGTATCAAAAAATATTCTAGTTATAAATCACTATGGAATCACAACAATAAATTTCATAATACAAATATACCACATAATAAACTTAATATCAACCAAAATAAACTTAATATCAACCAAAATAAACCCGATATCAACAAAAATCAAAATAATAGTAAATATAGTTGTAGATATTGTAACAAAAATTATGAAATCTTACAGTCAAGATGGAAACATGAGAAAATTTGTAAACAAAAAACTGATGAATCTACTACTAAGCAAGAACTAGAAGAGCTCAAAAAAACTATTAATGAGTTGAAAATTGAATTAAATAAAAAAAATACACAAAATATAACAAATAATAATATAAATAATAATATAAATAATGGAACAATAATAAATAATATAGTTAAATTTGGTGAATTATCTTATGATGCAATATTTAATGAAAAACAAATAAGAGATATATTGAAATGTAAACATAAAGCATTAGAAGAAGGAATAAAACAAACACACTTTAATAAAAAACATCCTGAATTAAATAATGTTTTTATAAGTAATATGAGAGATAATTTAGCACATATTTATGATGGAACATCAATGAAAGCAGTACCAAAAGGAGAAGTTATATCTGATTTAATTGATATGCATACAGCTGAATTAACTATTGCATTAGAAAAACAAAGAAATAAATTAAAAGATTATGATGCAAAAAAGGTAGAAGAATTATTAGAAAAACTAGAAACTGATACAAAATTTATTGATGAAAATGAAAATAAAACTTATCCTAATCATAAAACATATAAAACAGAACAAATAAAAATACTAGTTTATAATGAAACAGATTCAGCAAGATTAAAACAATTACTTAGTGGAACGATAAAAGAATATAAATTAGACGTTGATATTGATATAATTACTGAAGAATAGTATTGTTTATCATTAATAAAAAGATAATATATTTCTTTATTTTTTCATCCTACTTTTATTAAAAACTTCAAATAGTTTTAAATAATTGAACAAATTCAATAATTAACTTTTTTCTTTATTAGTTAATGTTTCAACTATATCTTTTTCTTTACAAAAACCAATAAGTTGAATATTATTTTGTACATTGCATCCATTATTAATATAGTTTGTGGGAGGGCGAGAGCCATAAAATAAAGTTTTTAAAATCTACTTGTAATAAATGTGTAATCAATTTCAGGAACAGGAATAACCATTTCGTTTTCTTTTTTAAATTGATTAATTTGTTTTTTTAATTGTGCAATTTCACCATGTATTATTGCAGTGTCAAGTGTTAATTGTTCAACTTTTTCTTCTAATTGTGTATTTTTTAATCTTAATCGTTTAGTGTCTAATGTAAACTGATTATTTTTTTCTTCTAATTGTGTATTTTTCTTTTTTAATTGTGAAATAAGATTATTTGATTGTGTAATTGAGTTAATTAGTTCAATTTGGGTATTATTAAAATTATTAAGTTGTAATTGTGCAATATCATTTTTTAATTTAGAATTATAAAGTTTTAACTGTTCAATTTTTTCTTCAAAATCTTTAATTACATCAAAATCATATATTTTATTTAAAACAAGTTGTGTTTCATAATGTGGATTAATTGAATTTACCCAACAATGCAACTTATCATACCCCAAATTAACTATAATAGAACAATTATTTTTATTTAATAATGAATTAATTAATATTTTACAAAATATTTCAAGATTTGGTAAATTATTATTAAAGTCTGTTTTAGATGTATAATAACACATATTACTAATTTTATTTAATACTTTAATATCAATAGATGTTTTATTATTAATAATAGTAAATTTAAAATTATCATAATCAATTACAATAGAGTCATTCATATAATATAATTAATTAATATTAAATATTATTTTTTCAATTTTTTATATTAAATAATTATAAATTTTTTTTTATTAAGTATACAAATAATATGCGTAGGACATTCTAAGGTAATATTATATTTATAATTATAATCATCACAAAAGTCTGATAAACCTTCTAAAACCATTTCTTTAAACAATTCAAATGATAAATTTTTTTTATATTTATTTGCAATTTCAATAACAAAATGTGTATATTTAGATTGCAAAAGGTGTGTAGTATTATCATTTAATCCATTTGTTAATAATGTATATTCTTTATAGCCTTTATTTATATATACATTATCAATATAATCACGTAAATCATCAATAATACGATCGTTTAGTCTCATTAAAATAATATATCAAGGGTGTAAATATTATGTTTTTCAATTTTTTAAATAATTAAGTAGGTCTTAATAAATGAAGTATTAAAAATATTACATCATCTTTATTAAAAATATTTTGATCATACATAAAAACATAACGTGGATTTATGTCGGTAGATTCGATTTTAGAAATAGCTATAACAATATTATCATCTACTGTATTTTTATAATATATATTAAGCATCAATTTAGATTTAACATATTTGGTATTTTTATGATATATATTAAGCAACAAATTAGATTTAATGTATTTAGTTTTATTAAAAATATCATTAAACTGTGTTAAAGATAAATTATAATGATACATTTTTATATTTTTGAAAAAAAAATATTTAGGAATATCAAAAGTATAATCATCAATTGAACAATTAACTACAACTTTAGTATTACTGAATTTAAAATGTTCATTATTATAATTAACATGCGAATCAGTAATATAATTATCATCAAATAATATGATAATATTATCATCTTTAATTAATGATGTTTCTAAACCAAACTGTCTTTGAATTTTTCTAAAAATACTTTCTTGTTCTAAATTTTTTGTAATATTAATTTCACCAAATTGTTGATTCATAATAATATATTTATTATTTTATAATTACAATTATCAATTTTTATGATAAAGTTATATAAAAACATAATAACATTAATTATTATGTTATATTATATTAAATCATTACTGCTTAAATTTAGCATAAATATTATGTATATGGATTATATTTATAATAAAAATACTAAAAAAAATGTTGATTTATTAAAAAATGAAATTAATTTAATAATTAATAATTATAGTAATGAGAACAGTGCTTTCAAACTCGGTTCATTAAAAATATATTTACATGCTAAACTATATCATTTTATATATCTGTATCCAAAATATTCAAATAAGTTAAATAATTTTTTAAACATATTTATTAATGAGAATAATAATTTTTATAATAAGTTTATCCAAGAGATACAAATGAAAGTAAACATATGTGATGATTTATTTGTTCTTTATTTAATTTATTTAAGTTTAAAAAAATAATTTACAATAAAAAAAATTGTAGTTTATTTATCTAATATTATGATGTATAAAAAATACATAATTATTTGTTTACTTATCAATCTTGTACTAATGGAATTTTTATTGTTTGCTGATTTTGCTATAAATCTTTATAAATTCTATTATATACATATAATAGAATTTATATTATTGTTAATTATATATCATTTAACAGTTAAAAATACAAGTCATATAGAAACGACTGCCGATATAATGAGACCAGTAGAGATAAACTCGTTAGATATAATAAGTTCTCCTAGTGCTCCAAGTGCTCCAAGTGCTCCAAGTGCTCCAAGTGCTCCAAGTATTGTATGTTCTGATATAATGTATGTATAATTATTTAATGTTTATCTTTTTCTGTCATATGTGCAATATAAATAATTTCAGTACCCCATTTTTTAATAATATCTTTATTAATATTATTTAAACTATTATTTTTATTATTTTTATTCCAAATTTTAACAACAGAATTATTATTTTTTTTTAAACAAGCAGAAATACCAGCAATATCATTTTTATCATTTAATAATTGATCACATACAAGATAAACAGCCAAATCATTCCATAAATTTAATGTTTGGTCTTCATTAACTTTAAATGACCAACAACCTCCATTGATATTAGGTTCTTCTTCCCATATAGGAACAATATTATCTTTCATTAAAAAATAATGTTTATAATTAATACCTTTAATTTTATCCCAATTATTATGTAATTTCCAAAAATCAGTAGAATTACAAATATCATAAATTTTTTTAAAACCAGGTAATTTCCAATTGTCTTTTTCATGGTGATACCATAAAGACCATTTATTTAATAGAATAATTTCATCCATAATATTAATTATAAAAATAATCTTTAAATAACATACAAATTGAATTAAAGATAATTATAATTAAATAATAATGTTACACTATTTTAATACATTATTAATAAATTTACGTGATCTATATAAATATCAAACAAAACAGATAATACTAGTAGAGAAAAATAATGAGATAATTAAAAGTTCAACAATAACATGGTTAGTACAGTTATGTTCTTTTTTAAATTATAATTTTTATGATTATAATTATTTATTTTTAATGGATGAAATGTATTTTTATCATACAAAAAACAAACCACAAAAGATGATTAAATTTTCAGTAATAAATAATTGTTATATAAAAAGTCAACCAATAAGAATTGATATTACTGAAAATATTTTAAAATATAATTTACAAGTTCCAATGTATTTAATATTAGAAAATGAAAATATACAAGAATTTGAAACAATTGAATTTAATATATTAAAATTAGGTAAAAAAATAAATAAAGAATATAGTATAAAAGAAATAAAATACAAAAATTTAGGTGAAATTATATAAAAAAAAAATACATAAAATATTAATGATTATAAATTATTTATTAGTTTTATTTTTTTTAGAAAATTGTGATAATAATACAAGTTTATTAACAATAATAAATACATTAGTAATATCAACCACATTACTAAAAAAAGAATTAGATATAATGAAATTAGCATGTCCAAAGTTGGATAAATATATAGAAAACTATAATAATGAAGCATATTTATTAATAAAACATGAAATAGTGAAATATGTGTTTAAAGAATACATAGAAATGGTTAAAATATAAAAAATATAAGTTTTATGAAATTATATAAAAAATTGATTTCATAAATTTTAAAACATATATCTTTATAATATGGCAGACAATAATAAGAATACTCAAATTGACAATAAATCTAATGATCATAGTGATAATAAATCTAATGATTATAGTGATAATAATATTCAATCAGAAATTAACAAATTGTTACGACTTTACTTCAAACAACCTTCTGTGCTATATGAACACTTATTTTCATCATATCATCAGTTCATAGAAGAAATAATACCTTATTGTTTAAAAGGTGAAGTAAATAATTTTCATGAAAATATAAATGAGAATATAGTTTACAATCATGGATTTAAATGTGAGAATATAAGAATTAAACCGGCAACTTTTGAAAATGATAATGAAATCAAATATCCATGGAATGCAAGAAAAAATCATTTAAATTATTTTGCAACAGTAATAATTGATGTAAAACAAGTAGTAGAGATATATAATATATTGACAGGTGAAAGAAGAATACTAGAATCATACAAAGAAAATGATATAGCAGTAGCAAATATACCAATAATGGTTAAATCAAAATACTGTAATACAACAATAAAGAAAAATGTAAAAGGTGAATGTAAATATGATCCTGGTGGATATTTTATTATAAATGGTGCAGAAAAAGTAATAATGTCAATTGAAAAAATGGTAGATAATAAAATATTAGTGTTTACAAAAAAAGAACCAACATATGAAAATGGTTTTATATATACAGCACAAATAAACTCTAGAAAAAATGATTGGTCAGATAATTTACAAATTGTTACAATGAAAAATAAAAAAGATGGTGTGATAGTAGTGTCAACATCACAATTATTAGATGTACCATTATTTGTATTAATGAGAGCATTAGGTGTAGAAACTGATAAAGAAATAATATCACGAATAACATATAATTTAGAAGATGTAAAAATGATAAATTTATTAAGAGCATCAATTACTTATTGTACTGATGAAAATGGAATTCCAATTAAAACAAAAGAAGAAGCAATAAATTATTTAATTACTAAAATTAACAAGTCAAGAAGATTTAGTCAAACAAATGAAGAGTTGGCAATTATACAAAAAACAATGTTTATTGAGAAAATATTAAGACAAGATTTATTACATCACATTGGTGAAGATATACCAAAGAAAATATCAGTATTAGGTTTAATGGCAAATAAATTATTAAATGTAATGTTAAATAGAATTGATCCAGATGATAGAGATGCATTAAATAATAAACGTATTGAAACACCCGGTGTATTACTTGGTCAATTATTTAGACAAAATTGGAAAAGAATGTTAAGTGAAATAGGTAAAATATTTAGAAAAAAAAATACAAGTGATATTGATCCAATGAATGTAATTGTTCAACTTAAACCAACAACTATTGAACAAGGTATTAAAACAGCCTTAGCAACAGGTGTTTGGGGTATGAATAAATCAAAAAATGGTGTAGCACAATCATTACAACGTTTATCTATGATTCAATCATTTTCTTATCTTAGAAGAATTTTATCACCATCACTTAATGATTCAACATCTGGTGTAACATCTATTAGACATATTAATAATAATCAATACAAATTTTTATGTTGTGTAACCGGTGATACTGAAGTTTTATTATCAGATCAAACATATAAAAAAATATCAGAAATTTCAGATGATGCTGACGAAGTAATAACAGTTAACCAATTAACACCAGAATTAGATTATATAGCTTCTAAAGTACATAATCACTTTACCTTTATACCAGATAATTTATATGAATTAGTTGCATCACAAAATCATACAATAAAAGCAACTGGAGATCATCCATTTTTAGTTTCTACAGAAAATGGTAATATATGGAAAAACTTGATTGATCTAAATATTGGCGACACATTAATTATGATGGATAAAAATTTAACATATTTTACTGTTTTAGTTGAAAATATAAAAGAAATTCCTATTGAACCAGTTTATGATTTTACAACATATAGTTCTAATCATTCATTTGTTGCAAACTCTTTTGTTACACATAATTGTGTAGAAACCCCTGAAGGTCAAAAAATAGGTATAGTTAAAAGTTTATCTATGATGGCTTCAATTACTTCACAAAATAACTTTCAAGAAAAAGTATTAAAAACAATTATAAGTGAAAATAAAGAAGTTAAACATCCATATGATATTAACCCATTAAATATGAATAAATATGTTAAAATCTTTTTGAATGGTGATTGGTATGGTGTAATACCAATTAAAAATGCATATAATTTATATGAATCATTAAAACAAAAAAGACGTCAATCCGTAATTGATAAACATGTTTCAATTGTTATGGAATATGATAATAAAGAAATTAAAGTTTATTTTGACGGCGGACGTTTAGTTAGACCGTTATTAATAGTTGAAAATAATCAACTAAATTTAACATCAGAAATTATTAAAGATATTAACGATGAAGTATTAAAACAAGATATTAATAAAAGTTGGATTAGACTTTTATCTAAATATAAAAATATTATTGAATACGAAGATATTGAATCATGTAATCATATTTTAATTGCAGAAAATAGTAAAAAACTTTATGAATCAAATAAAAATAAAGAAACAATAATTAAATATGAAGAATCAACCAAAATTAATAGATATGGTGATTATAAATGGGTAAGATATACACATTGTGAATTTCATGGTTGGGTATTATTTGGCACAACAGCAGCAAATATTGCATTTGTTAATCATGATTATGCAACTAAAAGTATTGTACACTTTTCACAAGCTAAACAAAGTATTGGTATCTATTTAACTAACTATAAAGATAGAATGGATATTTCCCAAGTTTTATATCATCCACAATTACCACTTGCACAAACAGCGGCAATGGAATATAATAATGCACTTGATATGCCATATGGTGAAAATGTTATAGTAGCCATTATGTGTTATACGGGGTTATTGATTAGCTCCAGTTACTATGTATAAAGATAGTAGCTAGTCCGAATGTAACGGGCAACACTTTTAAATTGCGGGGACATCCTTACAACTTTATATTACCACTTTTAAAAAGAAATTTTTAAAAGGACCACGGTTAATTGCCGTTCCCAATGGTAAAAAGATATAAAATTACAAGGACTATCCGCAGCCAAGCCTCTAAGTTCGTTATGATAAGAATATGAGGAAGGTTCAACGACTAAATAGAAGTGGGCATGAGAGATGTAATTAGTCTTAATGATTGCTTAAGATATAGTCTATTCCCACTAGTAATAGTGTCTGAACTCGGGAGTTAAAATTTTACATATTATATTTTAACTAACAACATTCAGAATACAATGACGTTACAACATAAATGTGTAACAGAGTATGGTATTAAAAGATAATCAAGAAGATAGTCTTGTCTTCAATAAATCAGCTTTAGATAGAGGATTGTTTAGAGCAGACAGTCTTAAAAAATATCATTCAGAAATTGTTAAAAATCCTTCTACATCACGGGATGATATTTTTACAAAACCTGATCCAAATAAAGTTACCGGTATGAAACAAGGTAATTATTCTAAATTAGTAGAACAAGGTTATGCACCACAAGAAGAACAAATTACTAATAATACAATTATTATTGGCAAAGTATCACCTATTCAACCTACGGGTAATAATAACAAAGTTTATAAAGATAGTTCAGAAATGTTTAAATCTAATGTTGATGGTGTTATTGATCGAGTACATACTGGAATTTATAATTCAGATGGATATGAAATGTATAATATTAAAGTTAGAATGGAAAGAATACCAGTTATTGGAGACAAATTTTGTCTATTAAATAATGTTGATGTACTAACTAAAGATGGATGGAAACTTATTACTGATATAACAATATCAGATTTAGTTGCTATATTAGACCCATCTATTAATAATATAAAGTATGAAAATCCACAAGAAATTCATTGTTTTGATTATGATAGTGATATTGATGGTAAAATGTATCAACTTAAAAGTCAATTAGTAGATTTAACTGTTACACCTAATCATCGTATGTGGGTAAAAGAAAATAATAAATATGATTTTAAATTTGCAAAAGATTGTTATAATAAAATATTAACATATAATATATCAACTGATGATAATCTAAACGAATATACAGTAAATAATAATGATACACATAATTGGATTGATTATAAAGGAACAGTACATTGTTTAACAGTTAGTACTGGTATTTTTATGATTAGAGAAAATGGAAAACCTGTTTGGACAGGTAACTCAAATCGACACGGTTAACTTTTTTGGCCGTAGTGGTGTCAAAAGCACTGCTAGTCTACATGTAGTAGGCGAAGTATTCGAATTGCGGGAACGTCCTGTTAAATCAATATTACTAAGTTTATAGGGAAACTTATAAATGGCTAATGTTAATCACATTGGGTATAGTAAAAAGATATTGATTAATTGAAGGAAAATCCGCAGCCAAGCTCCTAAACATTATTAAACTAAATAATGCATGGAGAAGGTTCAACGACTAAGTGGATACTGGGTTTTACATTTTATATGTATTGCCTCAAGATATAGTCTATTCCCACAAGAGATTGTGTCTTATCGTAGTCTTATATATCCTACATTTCTCTTTAATTAAGAGAAGATATATATTGCGAAAATAAGAGATTTAAATTTTTAATTAAATTTAAATTGGTAGTAAAGCAAAAAGGAACATTAGGTATTGTATTACCACAAAAAGATATGCCTTTCACAGAAGAAGGTATGATTCCAGATATTATTATGAACCCTCATTGTTTCGTTGGTGAAACATTAGTAAGTTTACCAAATGGTTTATCAAAAAGAATTGATAGTTTTAGTGAAGAAGGATTAGAAAAATTAATTTCATATTCAGATGAATCTAAAGGACTTTTACCATCATTTTCACTTGGTTCACAATATAGTGGAAATAAAGAAACAATTAAACTTACATTAATTGATGGTCGTGAATTAATTTGTACGCCAGATCATAAATTTAGAATTTATCAAAATGGTGAAAATATTTGGAAACAAGCAAAAGATATTGAATATGATGATAAATTTATTATTGGACCTATTGGTACCGAAGATATTAATCATGGTGATGAATCTGAATGGTCATTAACAATGGGTGAATATGAATTTAATTATAAAGATGAAACAAATAGAAATAAAACATTAGCATTTGCAAGATTATTAGGTTATATTTTAACAGATGGAACCATATGTAAAACAAATAATGATTATTGTGTTTCTCGTGTTGCAATGGGATCATTATTTGATGCAGAAACAATATTAGATGATATTGAGTTAGTTACTGGTAAAAGACCAAAAGTAACAGATACCCATTCTAAAACTAAAAATATAGATACATATAATATTGCATTACCAGATAATTTTTCAAAAAATTTAGTTAAACTAGAAAATATTACAATTGGTAGAAGAACAAATCAAACATCCTCATATCCAAGTTTTATTTCAAATGCACCAAAATCATTTATTAGAGAATTCTTAGGTGGTTTATTTGGTGGTGATGGTTGGGCTCCACACTTTAGATCATCTAAGAAAAATACATTTTCAACTGTTAAATTTTCTAATTCAACTAGTAAAGAGTTTGAAGACTCATTAGAAGCTACTATGGACAGTATTGTTGAAATGCTTAAAAAATTAAATGTTGATGCTAATATTGATAGATTTCGTGATTATAATAATAGTAACAAAGAAATGGTTAGTATTGAATTAAGTGTAAGTTCTAATGAAGCATTTAGAAAGAATATTGGATTTAGACATTGTGTACATAAATTATTAAAATTAGAAGTTGCATCAGCTTATGAAAATTACTGTGAACAAGTTAAAAAACAACATAATAAAATGATTAAAAAAGTTAATAAAATATTAGGTGATAAAATTGATTGTTCAAAGAATTTTAATGGTTCACCAGTTAATAATGCATTAGAAATTGCAAGACATAAAATATATTCAAAATGTAAACCATTGAGTGAATATTATTCATTACTAACACCTACATTAGTATCGAATAGAAGAAAACCAAGTAGATCATCAAAATGTGTTGTATTTGATTATAAATATATGATGAATGCTAAAACATTTATTGAAACTCATGGTTGCAACTTGTGGTTTGAAAAACATACATATATTAATGACAGAGAATTAATGGTGTTACCTACTTTCAATTTAACATTATTGAAGAAAGAACCCAATTGTAATAGAGAGGTATATGACGTTGGTGTAGCAAATTATCACAAGTTTCTTGCAAATGGATGTAATGCATCAAATTCAATACCCTCCCGTATGACAACCGGCCAATTAGTCGAAGCATTGTCATCTAAAGAAGGTGCTATATCGGGACATTTCGTAGACGGAACCCCGTTTAATGATTATGACGTAAGAAAACTTCCTGAATTATTACAAAAGTTAGGTTATACACCAACAGGAGAAGAAACGATGTATTCTGGAATGACGGGTAAAAAAATGGATGCACAAATATTTATTGCACCAACTTATTACATCAGATTAAAACATATGGTTGATGATAAAGTACATGGTAGAGCACGTGGACCAAGACAAGCTTTAACAAGACAACCATTAGAAGGTAGATCAAGAGACGGTGGTCTTAAAATCGGAGAGATGAATTTTTTGTCTCAGTTACTATGTACAAAGATAGTAGCTAGTCGATGTGTATTCGGCAACATTTTCAAATTGCGGGGACATCCTTATAATTTTATGGTACCACTTTTATTTGGAAACTTTTAAAAGGAACACGGTTAATTGCCGTTCCCAATGGTAACAAGTCATAAAATCAAAAGGACAATCCGCAGCCAAGCCTCTAAATGCATTATGATAAGCACATGAGGAAGGTTCAACGACTAAATGGAAATGGGTTTGAAAAGTTTAATCAACTTTTATGATAACTTAAGATATAGTCTAGTCTCACTAGTAATAGTGTTTGTATTCGGGGGATTAATTAATACACTTTATAATTAGTTCAACAAAGTACAAATTATTTATTTTGTTAAAAAGTAAATAAAGTAGATCGGGAAAAAGATGCCATGGTTGCACATGGTATGGGTCAATTCTTAAAAGAAAGAATGATGGAAACATCTGATATTACAAAAGTTTATGTTTGTGATGATTGTGGTCTATTTGCATCTAAAGTAATTGACAAAGATTCTTATTCATGTAAAGCATGTAAAAATACAACTAGAATTAGTGCTGTTGTTATTCCTCATGCTTGTAAATTATTATTCCAGGAATTAATGGCTGTCAATATATTACCAAGAATTAGAACAGAAAAAACTATTTATGGTTATGATGTTTAATTAATTATTTTATTACTAAAAAAAAATATAAGTTTAATATAATATGAATATTTGTATTAAAAATATATATATATTTTTTTTGTCAATTATTGTTTTTTATTTATTTTATAAAATAAATAAAGAACCGTTTCAAATAACTACTACTGGGTATCAAGCTGATATAGAAGCTATACGAAACTTATCTAATATTGCTTCCCAATTAAATAGTTCTAATCAATTAACTATGCCAGGATCATTAAATGTTACCAATAATTTAACAGTTAGTGGTGAATTAAGTGTACGAACAGGTAATCCATCTAAACAAATTATGTTAGGTACATCACAAATAAAATTTAGAGGCGATGGTCTTTTTCATTATGCTTTGACTAATGATACTGATGGTAAATTTAAAATAACTAATGTTAGTAGTAATAGTACACTTGGAGTTGGTCATGTTAATGATTGTATTACAACTGATAGTAATGGTAATACTACTATTAACGGAACATTAAAAACAAAAGAAGTTAATAATGCTGTTCCTAAAATAGTAGTTTTAAATTCAATATCAGGTACAATATGGACTGTACCACCCGGTGTATTTAGATGTAAAGTAACATGTATTGGTGCAGGTGGTGGAGGAGCAGGAGGATGTTCAGTAACTTTTAATACAACAAATCCGGCACCAAGTGGTTTTAGTAATATTACTTATGTTACTAAAGGTGGTGGAGGCGGTGGTGGTGGTTTATGTACTAAAATATTTGAAAATTTAATACCAGGTACTAATGCTACATATAGTGTAGGAAAAGGTGGTACAGGTGGTACGGGAGATTCAATTCAATCATTAGCAGGTGGTAATACTAGTTTTACTTACAATAATAGTACTATGACTGCAAATGGTGGTGGTAATGGAGGTAATGGTAGATGGTTTTATCAAACATCTGTAAATCCACAACCAGCACTAGGTGGTGTAGCATCTGGTGGTGATATTAATATTAATGGAGGCAATGGAGGATATGGTGTGCTAAATGGTGCAGGAACTTTTGTTTCATCAAAAGGTGGAGACGCACCCTTAGGTTATGGATATGGTGGTGCTGATTCTTTTTATAATCAATATTCTGCTATTAATGGTAATAATGGAACTGGTTATGGTGGTGGTGGTAGTGGTGGTTATTCGGGTAGTACTGCTACTGGTGGCAATGGTTCAAATGGTGTCATTATTATTGAATATTAAAATTTTCCATCAAGTGTTTAATACTATATATTGAACCACTCGCTTCTAATAAAGAAAGAGACATGTTTTTCATAATTAAATAATTATAAAAATAGTCTCAATATAAAAAAAATGAATAAATAATTTAAAAGTACATAAGATGTATTGTAATGAGTGAAACAAATAATTTATATTTAAATATGTTATTATCTGGTATTATAATAATTATATCATATAATTATTATATAACACAAACTGAATATTCGCTTCTAAAAGATGAACATTTATTATTAAAAACTAAATTAACTAATTATGGTGATATTAAAAGTATAAATGGTTTATTATTAAAACAAAATAAAGAACTTACTGATGAAAATAAATTATTGCAACAATATATAGGTGATTTAAAAGAAAAAAATAATAATTTAATAAATGAAAATAATAATTTAATAAATGAAAATAATAATTTAATAAATGAAAATAATAATTTAATAAATGAAAATAATAATTTAATAAATGAAAATAATGAAAATAATAAAAAAAATAATAAAAATATTTTAGAAATACCTAATGAAGAACAATATAAACTTTTATTTGAAGATGAACTAGCAACTGAATGTTATGATCATATACCATGCAATAATATTAAAAAAAGAACAAACTTTTTTTGGTAATAATAAAATAAAAAATATAATATATCATAATGATTATAAAAATATTAACATTTAATGTTGGTTTATTAGATTATAAATTTTTTGATATGATTTTGTTTTCAAACCCATGTTATACATCATATAGAATACATCATATACCGATTTCATTATTAAGTATTGATTCAGATATTATTGTTATTCAAGAATGTTACGATGAAGATCATTTTAAATTTATTTATGAAAAAATTAAACATGTTTTTCCATATTTTGCAAGAAAAGATAAAAAAAGAAATATTTTTCAATTACATAATGGATTAGCTGTTTTTTCAAAATTTCCAATAAAAAATATTAATTTATTACCATATACTACTACTGATTTTATTGAACAGTGTTTTGGTAATAAATCATTATTAACAGTTGAATTAGAAATAGAAAATAAAAAAATAGTATTATTTAATATTCATTTAACAGCTGGTTGTTTTGATTCACAATCTATAAATTCATCTAATGTTAGATTAATACAAATTAATGAGATTTTAGCAATGGTAAAATATTATCAAGAAAAAAATTATATTGTTTTATTAGCTGGTGATTTTAATAGTGGTCCGCAACATTCTAATGAATGTTATAATTATTTAATAACAAAAGATTTTATTGATTCATATTTATTTTCACAAAAAAAATATGAAAATCAACCTAAATATACATGGTCATCTGAAAATATTGTACCAAATTATCATAAAAATGATAATGGAAGAATTGATCATTTGTTTTTTCATAAAAAAGATAATATTGATGTATTAGAAACTTTAATATTATTCGATAAACCATTTATTAATGTAATAAATGGGAAAAATCAACTTTATACATGTGCGTTATCCGATCACAATGGATTATTAACAATACTAAAAATTTAACCTGATTTTTCAAAAATCTTTTTTATTTTATCTTCTTTTGGATCTCTGTTTTTTATTCTTTTTAAATTAACTTTTTCTACAGTAGGTCTTGCTTTATTCATATGATCTAATATATCTAGTGTTTTCTTTTCATCTTTTAAAAATTCAAAAATTGATTTATGAATAATATCTTTTTTAAGTGGTGTTTGAGATTTTAAAACATTCTTTTTTAATTTACCATCTGATATACCAATTGCACTTTCATCCATTTTATCTAATTCTTGTAAAATAACAACTTCATGTTCTTTTTTTTCATTTTTTAATACTTTTATTTCTTCATTTAATTTTTTTATTTTATCATCTATTCCAACCCAATTTTTAATAGATTCAACAAGTTCTCTTGTTGGTACTTTAGGAGCTTCATTTTTCTTTTCTTCAGACATTTATTATAATAAAGAAAACATTTTTCTAAATAATTTTTATTGAAATTGTACGTTTATTTTTTCGATAAATTTACAAGTTGCAATATTATTTTTAATTGTCCATTTAAATTTATAAGCATAAATTTCAATACCTTTATCATATGCTTCTTTTAGTTTTTCTGAATAAATTCTATCTTTTTTATAATTTGGACTAAAAAAATCAGCATCATCCCTTTGAACAATAAATACTAAACTTACTCTATAACCTTCATTTTTTAATTTAATTAAAGTTTCAATATGTTTATAAGCGCGATCACTTATACACATATTTTTTGAATTTTTATAACCATCTGGAAAAGTTGCTATGATTTTATTATTATTTATTTCAACTAAAGGTACATTTTTAATTTCTACATAAAATTTCTCATTTTTATTATTTAATAAAAAATCTAATCGACTGTTATGGATTTTTACTTCTTGTTTTTCTATTTCATAATTCTTAAATTCTTTTAATTTTTTATAAAATTCTGCAAAAATTTTATTCCCAAATAATGGATTTGCACCAATTAAAATTTTATTATTTTTTACTAATTCTATTGTATATTTTGATTTTCTACACTCATTTTTACATTGTGTTACTAATACATCAGTGTTTTCTTTTATTAATCCACATAAACCTAATGATGGACTATGTGCTAGTTCAATTTTGTTATCAATATTTATATCTGCCATGTAGGGTGATTTAATTTGTTTTGATGGTCTATTTATAATTTTTGCTTTATGTATTTCTATTTTCATTATATTATTATTTATTTTATTTTTAATTATTTTTTCTAATATATAATTATTATTGACTCACATTATCTAAATATGGAATAACTTCCTAACATATTATATGTTTTAGTTATAACATAATATGAATCAGTAAAATTGTATTTTATATAATTATCATAGTTAATAAAATGTATATTTGTTTTATAAAAATTAAAAATATTTTTATATAATTATTTTCTAACAATTTTTATAATAATGGATAATTTTATTAAATATAATCCAAATATGTTAAAAAGTGTTTTATTATTAGTTCTTGCGGTTTCTGGTAATTTTGTTGGTAATACTTTAGGTTGTAAAACACAATATCATATGACAAATAATATGTATGTTAAACATTTGTTACTAATTTTTATAATATTTTTTACTCTTAATTATACATCGACTGATAATGAATTTCCATTAAACCAAATTATAAGATCATTAACAATATGGACGGTTTATTTATTGTTTACAAAACAAAATATTACGTTTACTGTATTATCTGCATCTTTTTTTATATTGACATATATAATTGATACATTTACAATATATTATGAAAAAAATAAAAATAAAAAATATAAACTATTAAACAAAATTAGAAATTATTTATTTATTACAGGTATTTTTACTATTATACTTGGTTTTAGTTTATATTTTAGAGAAAAATATAATGAATACGGAGACTCATTTAATAGTTTGACATTTATATTTGGTAAAACATTATGTAATAGTTTAAAATAAATTTTTTATTTATCTAAACTAATAAAATTAAATACTAAATATTGATAATTATTATTATTAAGTGATGATGATAAATAAAAGTACATATTAGTTTTTATAATTGTAAATCTCCAAATGAGGTAATACATAAATTTTATATAATAATTAACTTTTATGTAACTATAAAAAAATTAACACCTACCTGTACATCTCGCTTCATAATTATTATTTTCTGCTCTAATTTCACTGGGTGTGAAATTATGTGGATCTGGAAAATGATATGGAGGCATTATAATTTTTTCTTTATTTTTATAATATAGAGCTCCCTCATATATAAGATTTAATATAAACAAATCTGAACAAACACCCATTAATACATATTTATTTGTGCCAGTATAACCAAAAATTCTAAATATATTTATAAATTTATTAAACATAATATATAATTAATATATTATTTTTAAATCAATTTATTTATTATTTTTAAATCAATTTATTTATTATTTTTAAATCAATTTATTTATTATTTTTAAATCAATTTATTTATTATTTTTAAATCAATTTATTAACATAATGGTTTAAGATTAAAATCAGGTTCATAAGTACTGTTATTAAATGGTGATATAATAAATTTAGGATTTGGAATTGTACCTCTAAGATCCCATGATGCATTTTTGAGTGATTCACCTACAGTGTTAATACCAATAATATATTTTTCAGTATTAATTAATTTATCATCATTTAATTGATATTTAGCTAAACTAAAATCAGTTTCAAACCATTCGTCATTAACTTGTTTAGGTAAAAAGTCTTTGGCATTATATTTATCTACATTATTTTTTTTTAAATCAACTACATCAGGTTTAGTTCCTGGTGGTAATGGTGGCATAAATGCACTTGTTAAATCAGAACCATTATAATCATATTCTTCATCATTAGGATCAAAATTTGCTACAGAATCCATTGTAGTTTGATTATAGTTCATTTGATGTTGTTCAGTCTTTGGATCAAATAATGTTGGTTTTGGTGTTTCATTAATAATTTCAGATAATACACTTTGGGAAACAATTGGTTCTTGAACTTGTTGTACTGGTACTTGAACTTGAACCGGAACTTGAACTTGTTGTACTGGTACTTGAACTGGAACTTGAACTTGTACTTGTTGTACTGGAACTTGAACTTGTTGTACTGGAACTTGAACTTGTTGTACTGGTACTGGTAATGAACTAGGAGTTGTAATTTGTGGTTCAGATGCACTTAATTGTGATTCAAGCTGTTCGTAATTTATTTCATCACTATTACCAATAATATCAACATCGTCAAAATTTTCACTTTGACTTTTTCCAGCAAATGATTCGGGATAAAGTAAATAATAAATTGCTAAACCAATTAATATTAATAATAAAATTGTAGAAACTTGATTATCGCTTGCCATATTATATATTTAATCTTAGAAAAAAATTTAAAGATTTTATTTTATCTTAAAACCAAAAAAAAATCTACTAATATATAATGGATAACAAATATTCAAAAACTAACGATTTTAATATTATATTATTTTTATTAAATAATACACATAATAATATATTAGATGAAAAAGGAAATACTATATTAGATGAAGAAGGAAATAATATAATACACTTAAGTGTAAAGAATGGTATACCAAGTACTTTATTTCATTTATTATTAGAATTAAAAAAAAATAAAACAATTGATAAATTAATAAATCAACGAAATGATGATGGTAATACACCATTACATTTATGTTTTCAAAATAAAAATAATACGCAAGAATTAGTTGAAATTTTATTATATTTTAAGGCAAACCCAAAAATACCAGATTTATACGGTAATATAATAAATAAACAAATTGGTGGATCAAATAATATTAAAGTTAAAGGAATTAGATATATTTAACAAAAAAGGAATTAGATATATTTAACAAAAAAGGAATTAGATATATTTAACAAAAAAGGAATTAGATATATTTAACAAAAAAGGAATTAGATATATTTAACAAAAAAGGA
>JACCDI011780045.1_pt1 | contig 19446 bp, 13 predicted proteins | sample 7442791 | NCBI WGS metagenome assembly JACCDI01 (sample SAMN15323434, study PRJNA562643) | freshwater metagenome | isolation source: river surface water | place: USA:Blue River Watershed | collected 2017-08-15
GCATTTAATGATTTAGCCCCCTATTTTTGCAGTCCCAATAGGAACAAAATTCCTTCTTAGCTCAGTCGGTTAGAGCACATGACTGTTAATCATGGGGTCCCTGGTTCGAGCCCAGGAGAGGGAGCAAACAGAAAAGTCACCAGAAATGGTGACTTTTTTTGTTTAAAACCTATCTTTATATCCTCTATTCATTGATTTTTGTGGTTCAAGCTCATTAGGGGATTACGGGTTTTTTAGTCCTTTTTGAGGATGGTTATACTCTACATTTTCGTTTTGTGCCAAGAATGTGCCAAGAATATACTTTTACTAGCTTAGAACTTCTTCAATTTCTTACCTGTCTTAAGAATAGTGAGGCAGTTATAAATAGTATTGTAAACGGTTTGGCGTGCTAAGTTATGTTCTTCCATAATTTCTTCCGGAGACTTCTCGTTTATGAATCTTTCGGTGAATAGAAAGCGCTGTCTTTTAGTAAGCAGATCTAATCTTTTATTATAAATTCTGTCTTTATTAGATTGTACTTCGGTCTCAATAATAGATGTCATATAGTTCTCATGCTCATGAAACTCTTTATCTACTAATTCGTAAGATTCAGGAATTTTATCGAATTTCAATTCTTTTTTCTTTATTTTAATTAGATTGTTTTTTAGACTTCTCTTTAGGTAATGATCTAAAACAACATCTTCTTGTAAGCGCTCTCTTGCTTTCCATATGGACAGGAAAATGTCCTGGTAGGCATCTTTAATATCATCTTCATTGAATGGAAAGTTAGCTCGGCCATACTGTATAATTCTCTTGTAATGATGTTGATATAAGATTTGAAACGCGCTATTGTCGCCACGTTTAAATTGTTGAATATAGAATGATTCTTGTGCCGTTGTCATAATTATTAGTGATAGGTATTTTTATTTGACAGTTCAAAATTAGAGTCTACATTATAGTAGAATTTGGTAAATCTTAGCTTTTTATGATGATATATTATCGACATTGAATTAAATACAGTAATTATCATTCAATATGAGGCCAATATTTAAGAAAGTTGATTCAAAATCAGAAGAAGCGTTTGTAGCTAGAGTAGATCAATTTTCACAGTTTTATAACAAATGGCATTTCCATCCAGAGTTAGAATTAACTCATATAGTCAAAGGTCGAGGAACTCGCTTTATAGGAGATAACATCGAGTTTTTTCAGGATGGAGATTTAATTCTTGTAGGGACTAATTTGCCACATGTATGGAAAAACCAGAATGAAGAATCTGAGCTTGCGGTTGCGCAAGTAGTTCAGTTTTTACCAGGATTCTTAGGAAATGAGGTGATAAAGAAGGTTGAATTTAAGAATATTCAAAACATAATAACCAAGTCTGGTTTTGGGCTAAAGATTGAAGGAGAAACTAAAGTTCAGACCCTAGAATATCTTAATTTACTTTTTGAATCAAAAATACCATTAGACCGGTTAGTTATTCTGATGAAAATGTTGGACAACCTTGGTTCGTCTCAGGAACTTTTACCATTATCTAAAAGCCTTTTCTCTGTTAAAGCGGACAAACAAAATGCTGATCGATTAAATCAGGTTATTGATTTTACTATTACAAATTTTGCAAATAAGATTGTGTTAGAGGATGTAGCATCGATTTCTAACATGTCTATTTCTAACTTTTGTAAATTCTTCAAGGCTAGGATGAAGAAAACCTATGTTCAGTATCTTACTGAGGTGCGAATTGGGATGTCATGTAAGCTTTTGATTGAGGATAAATTATCTGTAAACCAAATTGCTTATGAGTCAGGGTTTATTAACATCTCAAATTTCAATCGTGCATTTAGGCTAATAAAACAGATGACTCCTCTTCATTATCGAAAGTCTTATCATTTAAATTAATTCTAAAATGGCACATATTGAACTTTTGACTTGAAATTAGACTATAAATGATAATATATCATCAGAAATTGATAATAATTTGATAAGTCAAGCAGTAAATTAATTCTAGTTTTGATTTATAAATTTCTGTTTTTTGGAAAAAATAAAGTCTTTTAATAATAAAATTAGTGATTCAATTCTTTGGAGCCAGATGAAAATAGGGGATGAGGAGTCGTTTTCGATACTATTTAAACGTTATTATGGGTCATTAGTAAATTATGGGAAAACGTTAATGTCAGGTGATGATACCGTAAAGGATTGTGTTCAAGATGTTTTTGTTGACATTTGGAAATATTCAGAAAAACTAGATACGGCTATAGTTGTCAAAGCGTATTTATTCTCTTGCGTCCGAAATAGAATCGCAAGACTTCATAAACGGGATAATATTTTCTCGAATTTAAAAGAAGTGGAATCTTTCGATTTTATGTTTGATTTCTCAATAGAAGATCGTCTAATTGCTGATGAATATATGGCAAATAAGGTCGATCAATTAAATAGTTTCATAAATAAGTTACCAAGTAGGCAAAAAGAGGCATTGTATCTTCGATACCACCAAGGGCTTACTGTTGAACAAGTTGCAAAAGTTCTTAACATGAACTATCAGTCGACTAAAAACATATTGCATAGAGCTATTTTGCGTCTTAGAAATGATTTCCCTGTATCATTGCTAGTTCTCTTATTTAATTGCCCCACAAATTTTTAAGTTTTTTATAAATAAAATACAAATTACTGAGTACCAAAATTACTTAGTGTCCTCTCTGTATTTGAAACGCTAAGACACTTAGATGCAAGACAGAAATTATTATAAGTCGGTTCTAGACTTCATTACAGATGAATCATTTCAGCGATGGGTCAGAGAAAATGAAGATTTGACTAATTGGGAAGAGTGGACACTTGAAAATACTGAAAGGGCTAAACTTGTCGCTGAAGCGCGACAATGGATTCTTGCAATGAGAGTTGAGGAAGATTCTGTTTCGAGTAAAGAAACTCAGGAAGCGTTATTTCTCACTTGGAGTAAAATAAGGAAATCAAATTCTTCATCAAAGATTACCAACCTTTTTCAGTTAAACCCCTACCGTGCGGCCGCAGCTATTTTCGTTATTGGATTGATAACTTCTGTCATTTATACGAAGTTGTCACTCAACGAAACGAGTTCTAATAGACTAATTCAAAATCTAGTTCCTGAGAATTCTAGTGGATTAATCGAGCAGTTAAATAACTCAGATAAACCAGAATTGATTACGCTATCAGACGCAAGTTCTATTTTACTTCAACCTAATAGTAAATTAAGTTACCCAAAGAATTTTAAAGGTAACGAGCGTAAAGTAGTTCTTTCTGGGGAGGCATTTTTTGAAATAAGCAAAGATCCTAAAAGGCCGTTCTTTGTGTATGCAAATGAAACGGTGACTAAAGTTTACGGCACAAGCTTTAGAATTGTTGCTTTCCCCAATCAAGAGAGTGTTGAGGTTTTAGTTCGGACTGGTAAGGTTAAAGTAAGTGGCCTCCAGAATTTAAAGGATAATTCAGTTAATGGAGTCACTCTATATCCTAATCAGGCTGCAAGATTTGAAAGAAAAGATCAAATTTTTGAAAAAATATTAGATCTAACTCAAGATGAATCATTACTACAAAGTGCTAAATCAATAGAGAGATTGAATTTTGAATTTAGAGATACCCCTGTATCTCAAATTTTTGCAACTATAGAGCAAGCCTATTTAGTTTCAATAGATTTTCCGAAGGAGAAAATGATGGATTGTTATTTAACTAGCTCACTTATTGATGAACCGTTACCTGAAAAGTTAAAGATTATCTGTGAAAGTTTAGGAAAAAATACTCGTTATGAAATGAACGGGAACCATATTAAAATTATTTCAAATGGATGTAATTAAACAGAGGAGCCTATGATATAAAGTATAACTAAAAAAGCGCCGAAATGCTGTAACATTTCAGGCGCCCTAAAATATTCCGAGTTCATAAATGAACAGAGAATTAGTCAACACCAGTTCAATAGTATTAACCTTATCTTTCAAAATTATGAAATTAAAATTTATTAATCGGAGGCTACTCCATACGATTGTGAAAGTTTCTTTAACCCAATTTGCGATTTGCGTTATTTTTTCGAGTTTCTCAATGGCAATGTCAGCGAGTGCTCAAGAAATGCTTGACACCAAAGTAAACCTAAATTTAAATAATGTCAGTTTAGAAAAGTCCTTGAAAGAAATTGAAAAATCCTCTCAAATAAAATTTTCATTTAATTCAAGGGCAATAAATATAGATCAAAAAGTTAGCATAAATGCAAGTCAGGAGGCTTTGTATAGCGTATTGAATAGACTTTTCAAACCACTTGATATTCAATATGTACAAGTCAGTAACAAAATAATATTAAGAAATGAGACTAAATCCGAAGTTTTGTCTTCATCCGTAGAGGGGCAACGACTAATTTCTGATATACAAGTCAAAGGTACAGTAACTGATGAAAAGGGAGAAAAAATTCCTGGAGTTAATATTTCTGTTAAAGGTTCATCAAATGGCGTGATGTCAAATTCTAACGGAGAATATTCTATTTCTGTTAAAGATGAAAGTGCTATTTTGGTCTTCAGTTTTGTAGGCTTTATTGCTCAGGAAATACAGGTCGGGAAAATGAGTAATTTGAATGTTACTCTGAAAGTAGATAATAAAACTCTTGAAGAGGTTGTAGTTGTAGGATATGGGGAAATTAGAAAGCGAGACGCTATAGGTAATGTATCAACTGTTTCTGAAAAAGACTTAAAGAGACCATCTACTGCGACATTTACAACATCCCTGCAAGGTAGAGCAACTGGCGTAAATATACGTGAAACTTCTGGTACCCCAGGTTCACCAGTTACTGTGCAAGTACGAGGTGTAAATTCAATTAATACTGGAACAGATCCTCTTTGGATTATTGATGGTATGCCAGTATATTCTGGAGGCGGACTAGGACGTACCTCTGGTACTGTTGCTCAAAATCCCATGTCAAGTATAAATCCAAATGATATTCAATCAATTGAGATTTTGAAAGATGCTGCAGCTACTGCTATTTATGGTTCAAGAGGATCGAGCGGTGTAATTATTGTAACAACTAAAAGTGGAAGAAAAGAAAAGGGTAAAGGTAATGTTACGTTTGATTACTCTAGTGGTATCTCAGATTTGACTACTTCTCCTCAATCGATTGGTTTTGCAAACACAACGCAGTGGTTTCAAATTATGGATATTGCCAAAAAAAATGGAGGTAGGGGCGTTTTTGAACCAGGAGACATTTTAAATGCCAATTTCCCAACAAGTATTAGTCGCGCTGATGCGTTAAATGTTAATACCAATTGGTTTGATTATGTTTTAAGAAAAGGTAGCTATCAAGATGCCAATTTTTCTTATACTCAGGGTTTAGAAAAGGGTTCAATTTTTGCATCTTTTTCATACAGATCGGATAAAGCCGTAAATGTTGGTAATGATTTTGATCGATTGACCGGTAGAATAAATATCGATATTGAGCCAATTAAAAATCTAAAAACCGGGGCAAAATTAAATGTCATGTATACGGATAATTACCGTAATAAAACTGAAAATAATAATCCAGGAATATCAACAGGTGTGGTCGGAGGATTTGGTTCAGCTATAATGGGGGAACTTCCTTGGTATCCTGTATTAGATCCAACAAATTCTTCAGGATATTGGAATCCTGGAGCAGGAAATTTAGCATTAGTTGCTCGCCGTGATTTAATGTTAGATAATAAAAAAACCTACAGGACAATTGGAAATCTTTACCTAGAATATAGTATTCCAAAAGTAAAAGGTTTATCACTGCGCACAGAAGCATCTACCGATTTAATTCAGGATAATGCGACTAACTGGATTTCAGGTACAATTTTAAATTCAGGAAAAACTTATGTATACGAAGGGGCTATAACTCGAACATCCTATAACTACAATGCATATTTAAAATACAATCATGCGTTTAATGAAAATCATAGTTTAACAGCTGTTGCAGGTACAGAATCACAAGTTACGAGTATGTATACTCGTGAAATGGATGGTAGAGATCCAGTTGGTTATAATCAAGAATTAGGAAGCTCATCACCCGGTATTAAAGATAACTTGGCAGGGTATATGAATAGTGAACGCTATTTGCGGTCATTTTTTGGTCGAGCAAACTATAATTTCCGTAATAAATATCTTTTAGGAGCTAGTATTCGTCGAGATGGTTCTTCAGCTTTTTCATCTAATGTACGTTGGGGTAATTTTGCTTCCCTTTCAGCTGGTTGGCTTATTTCAGAGGAAAATTTCTTTGAGCCCTTAAAGAATAAAATTAATCTATTAAAACTTCGTGGAAGTTTTGGACAAACAGGAAATGAGTCAATTCCTGCAAATAGAAATATAAACACGATTATTAATAGTGCAGCTAATCGTTATGGAACGACTGATATCATGGCTGCAGGTTCTTCCATTTCTATTGGAAATACTGAGATTACCTGGGAAAAAACAAATAGCTATGATGTAGGTCTAGAATTTGCTTTTTTAGATAATCGAATTTCAAGTTCTATTGCCTATTATAAGCAAAATGTGTCAGACATGCTTTTACAAATATCTACCCCACCATCAGCAGCTATTGGAAGTGTATTGGGGAACGTGGGAGATATGGAAAATTCAGGATTTGAATTTTCATTAAATTCTGTGAATATAAATTCCGGAGGTTTTAAATGGAATAGTTCCCTGAATTTTTCAACAAATCAGAATAAAATTTTAAGATTAACTCCAGAAATGGAACGTCAAAAAGGGAATCCACTTTTTGTCGGCGGTCGACTCGGACTATTTAAAATGAGCGATTATGCTGGAATTGATCCGGAGCGTGGTGTTCACATGATTTGGGAAATTGACCGGGCGAAATACAATGCAACGGGAGAATATGTTCGCACTGGTCGTAAGATTCCATTTACTGATACAAATTCAGGATTGAACGAGATTGTCATGAAAGACAAATCAAGTATTCCTACTTTTTTCGGAGGTTTTGACAATACGTTTACATATAAAGGATTTGATTTAGGGGTTTTATTTACATTTTCGGGTGGAAATTATATTTATAATTCCAGAGAAAAGGAATGGACTGCGCCATCAAATGGATATTGGATGAAAAAGGCAGATTTACTTGAATATTCTTGGACTAAGCCGGGTCAAACGGATGCAAAATACCCCTTATTGTTTATGGAAGGATTTGCTCCTGCAACAACAGCCTGGGATTTAAATGCGATTGATCCTAATACAGGATTACCAGGATATTGGGCAAATCCAGATATAAACAACTTGGTAAAACCCAATGCTAAAGAAACTTATGATAAAAATGGAGGATTATTTCTTAGCAAATACTTGCAAAAAGGAGATTTTTTAAGATTAAAATCTTTGACTTTAGGTTACAATTTACCTAAAAGCATAATTTCTAATATGCACATAGAAAATTTCAGGGTTTATGCTATGGCAACAAACATTTTGACATTTACTGAATATACTGGTTTTGATCCTGAAACTGGTGCAAATCCTTCAATTTTACCACTAGTTAAGACCTATAATTTTGGTGTTACAGTTACCTTCTAAATTTTAAATAAATCATGAAAATTCTAAATATATTATATAAAACTAAACTAAAGGTTTATTTATTACTCGCTTTAGTATTTAGCGTATCAAGTTGTGAAACGGATACTTTTTTTGAGCAATTAGCTCCACCAGTAACTACTTGGAAAAGTATACCTGATATGGAAATGGGTATTTCAAACGCTTACAGATTAACTTTAATTCAAAATGAAAATGCATGTTGGAATTTTATGCCATTCGTACATTTTGGTCAAAGCGATATAGTGCGAGAGATAAGTGTAAATGGCGGATGGAATTCAAATGTTACATATAATAGAGATTTTCAAAAACGGATTTCTCAGACTGATAAATATTCAATTTGCTATCAGGTAATTCTATATTGTAACAATTTGATAGATTTTATAGATAAAAATCCTTTTCCGAACGCTTCTGAAGCTGATAAGACAAAAAATATCAATCGTATAAAAGGGGAAGCTTTGTTTTTACGCGCTTTAGCATATTATCACTTATTAATTTGGTATACCCCTGCATTTGATAAAAATGGGCCTAATGATTCTAAAATTTTGACCTTGCGAACTAAAACGCCAGTCAATTTAGGAATAGCATTGGACAATGCCCCCGCTGCAACTAAGGATGTTTATGCTCAAGTAGTAAAAGATTTTACTGATGCAAAAAATTTGCTTCCTTTAAAATGGGAATCTGGCATGAATAATGCTTATAAGTTTGGTCGGGTAAACAAACATGCTTCAAGTGCATTTTTGGCTAGAACCTTGATGTTAATGGGTAAATATGATGAAGCTCTAAATGAGTTAAATAATGTATTAGATGATCCTAAAATACCAAGAAATCTTGAAAATGATCCTGAAACAAATTGGGTAAATAATAATGCATCTAATGCCTGGGAAAGTAGTGAAATTATATGGTACGGTTTTTATGCAGATATCAATTTGGCAGCCAATTTTAGACATAATTTAATGTTCCATTATTTTGATAACGCAATATTTCCAAATGTAGATGATTGGCGTGATTGGTGGATTTGGTCGTTAAATTCTCAAACATTAATTCGAGTTGGCATGATGGCTGCAGATAAATCTATTCCAACAAGTTGGTCAAATGATAAACGTTCAAAATTATATCATCGATTTGAAGGATATGATAGTAGTCTACCATCAACAACCAAATACAACTATACATATTTAGTTAATCGTTCTTTTGAAGGTCGAGTAGGTAAAGAAGATCCTGTTTATCTGTCTAAAAAATATTTCCGCGTTCCGTTGGTTGGGCAATCTAAAACTGCCGCACCTCAAAATTTACCAATTATCCGTTCAGCGGAATTGTATTTATGGAGAGCAGCATTAAAACAAATGTTAGGAAAGGGTGGGCAATCTGATGATTTGAATATCGTTCGTAAAAGAGCGTGGGATTCATCAAAAAGCGGAATGTATAAACCTTTATCAGATGCAGAAACTACTTGGGAGATGATTGATCAAGAGTGGGTTAAAGAATTAGCATTTGAAGGTGATCGCATTATCTGGTTACAGATGTTTAGAAAACCAATTGGTCCCGGTGAAAGAAATGTTGAAAGTATTAATCCACCATATACTAATTTTTATTACCCGGTTCCATTAAGCGAAACTGATTTCAATAAATAGTAACTATATATTATTTATTTAAAATAATTGAGTAGGTAGTAGTAACCTAGTTGTTGAAAATATTGCGTTTTTTGAACAACTAGGTTGCTGTTACTTATTTAAACTCTTTGGTAATCTCATACAATCTCATTTCAAAATTTCAATAGTAAAATTCTCATGAATAAAGTTTTTATTCTGTTTTTAGGGTTGTTTTATACCGCAACTGCCCAAAACGATCACATTCATTTTGTGCCTCATACAATAAATAAAAAGGACAAAGTCGCTTTATTTGAGTCTGTAGTTAAAAATAATTCTAATTATGACGAAAATGAAAAAATGATAGTGTCTTCACTTAACGGTTATAATTACCACACAGATGCTACTTCTGGACGTTATCATAATCTTCGGTCATCTTTTGTGTATGCATTAGATTTACTTGATTTGAATGATAAGAAATATGAGAAAAGAGCTTTTGAAATTTTAGAAAAATGTATTTCTCTTCAAGATACTATCAGTAATTCCAAAACAAAAGGTATATGGCCATATTATTTGGAAGAGCCTTTAATTTCCAAAAAATCGCCACCAGATTTTAATTGGGCTGATTTTAATGGAGTCACGCTTTTAGATGTATGGATGGGTCACCAAAATAAAATCCCCCAAAAATTAAAACCAATAATTAAACAATCATTGGTTTTGGCTGCCAGATCAATTCAAAAACGGAACATTACAATGAGTTACACCAATATAGCTATAATGGGTACTTACGTAACGTATTTAGTTGGACATTTATTTGATGATCAAGATTTGAAACAATATTCTTCTGATAGACTTAAGCGTTTTTATTCATTTACAATTGAAAAAGGAGGTTTCGCAGAGTATAATAGTCCTGGTTACACAATAGTTGATATTGATGAATTAAGTCGAATGAAAGAACATATTGTTGAGCCTTCGGCTAAGCAAATGGTTGACAAACTATATTTTATGGCTTGGGAGTCAATTGCCAAACATTATCATATACCGAGTGGACAGTGGGTGGGGCCTCATAGCCGTTCTTATCACACTATTTTACAAAATTCATTTTACGATTTGATTGGCCGATCAACTAGTGGTGAAATACAATTAAAAGCGGAATTTGCCAACACTTATAGTCGTGTAAAACATGAATTGCCTATGGATCTCTACCATTATTTTAATGAAAAAAAATACCCTAAATATCAAAAAGAAGTTATTGAGATTTCAGATCCACAACTAGTTGGAACGAATTTTATGACTCAAAAATTTGCTTTATCTACTGCAAGTCGATCGTCTTTATGGAATCAGCGAAGACCTTTTTTAGCCTATTGGGGATCAATTAAAAATCCCAAATATTTACAATTAAAATTTTTGCACGACTTTTATGATTTTAGTTCAGCTAGTTTTTACAGCGAACAAATTGAAAATAAAGTGTTAGGTGCTATAAATTTAAATTTGAATTGTGGTGACAAGCATATAATAATAGATCAAATTAAATCTGGAAAGTTTAATGCAAAGGATTTACGTATTCGTTTTGAGTTTGGGAATCAAAAGGATTTAGTTTTACCAAAACGCGAAAATGATTTATTAAGTGCTACTGTTGACAGTCTTCATTTTGGACTTGGGATTAACAAAGCCGATTTTGATGGTTTTGGAGGTCATTGGGAGTTTGGAAAAGATGAGAATAGCGCATATTGGGATTTTGTTATTTATTCAGGAGTAGAAAGAACTTTTGATTTGAATAGTATTCAAAAAGCTGTTTGGGTTTTCAATTTTTCTATAGATGAAAATGCAGAACAATTTCATCAAGTTTTGCCAGAAATATCTGAATTACACGGAATGTTAAAATCGCAATGGCAGGGACTAACCCTTGAGTTGTCAACCAAAATCTTGCCGTTACCTCAAAATGTACAAAATCAATTTTGGTAAAGACATTAATTTCTCCTAACATTTTATCATTATTTATTGCAATTAATTAAATGATTTAAATTTCTGGTTAGAGCTTTCTCATGATAAGATTATTTTCCATTATTTTTTTGACATTATACTCATTTCAATTTTTTTGTCAAACAATTCCTAAGCCCGATGAAAATCGTTTTTCAAAGGTTGTATTAGACAATGATCTAAATGAACCAATGGAATTAGAGATAGCTCAAGATGGTGTAATTTATTATATTGAACGTGTTGGGCACATTAATAAATTTGATCCTCAAAAAAATAAAAAGACTAGAATAACCACGCTCAAGGTTAGGATGGCGGCAGAAGACGGTTTGTTGGGTTTTGCACTTGATCCAAATTTTTTAATAAACCATTGGGTTTATTTGTACTATGGAAACCCTAATTCCCAAGACAATACATATACCAATGTACTTGCACGATATGAATTATCTGAAAATGGTTTAAGTAATAAGTCTGAATTACTTCATATTCCGGTTATTCCTGAGGGTGTTAGCCATTCAGCAGGTTCTCTAACGTTTGATAAAAATGGAAATTTGTATTTATCTACAGGAGACAATACGAATCCATTTGAATCAGGAGGATATTCTCCTACTGATGATAATATCGGAAGAATTAAATTTGATGCACTTAAATCATCAGGAAATACAAATGATTTAAGAGGTAAAATATTAAGAATACATCCCGAAATTGATGGTACATACACAATTCCTGAGGGTAATTTATTTCCTGTTGGAACTCAGGGAACTCGACCTGAAATATATGTTATGGGATGTCGAAATCCGTTTAGAATATCTGTAGATAGATCTACTAATTTTTTATACTGGGGTGAAGTTGGCCCGGATGCTGGCAGAGATAGTACAAATAGAGGGCCAAAGGGTTTTGATGAAATTAATCAAGCTCGAAAAGCTGGAAATTTTGGATGGCCATTATTTGTTGCCGACAATAAAGCATATTATAAATTTAACTTCAATAGTAAAGAGTCGGAAGGAAAATTTAATCCTGATTATCCAATTAATTTTTCTCGAAATAATACAGGATTAAAAAATCTTCCATCAGCTCAAAAGGCTTTTATATGGTACCCATATGATGTATCAGGGGAATTCCCAGAATTAGGTACAGGTGGAAGAAATGCTATGGCAGGACCAATATATCATTTTGATGATTATGATAGTTATCAAGGGAAATTACCGAAATATTATGATCATAGGTTATTTATTTATGATTGGATGAGAGGTTGGGTGTTTACAACTTCTTTTAAAAAAAATGGAGATTTTGAAAGTTTAGAACAATTCATGCCATCTGAAGAATTTAATCATCCAGTTGATATGGCATTGAATTCTAAAGGAGTTTTATATATGCTTGAATATGGAACTTATTGGAGAGCAAAAAATAGTGATGCAAAGTTAGTTCGTATTGATTATAATGAAGGGAATCGTAACCCAATTGCCAAGATATCAGCAGATAAGTTAGTTGGTGCAGCTCCCTTATTGGTTAATTTTTCAGCAATCGGTTCATTCGACTATGATAAATCAGATTCTTTGAAATATGATTGGTTCTTTACGAATAAATCTAAAATTCAAGCTCGAGGTATTTCACCACATTTTAAATTTATTAAAAAAGGCATTTACATATGTAAATTACGCGTCACTGATTCAAAAGGTAATTCTAGTGAAAAGGATTTGACTATTCGAGTTGGGAATGAACCGCCAACAGTTAAATTGATATTTCAGGAAAATAGATCGTTTTATTTTGAGAAAAACCATTTGAAATATCGCGTTCAAATTAAGGATCGTGAGGATAAATCCATTTCATTAAGTCGAACTAATATTGCAGTTCATTACCTTCCTGAAGGAGAAGATGTCGCAGGGTTGTTGTCAACGGGCGAAAAATCTTTTAGAGGTAATATATTGATGAAGCAAAGCGATTGTTATGCATGTCATGCACTAAATAATAAATCGGTCGGTCCTTCCTTTATGCAAATTTCAAAAAAATATTCTTCAAGTGACATTGACCAACTTTCTCAAAAGGTAATTAATGGAGGTGGAGGGGTTTGGACAAAAACACATGTTATGTCAGCGCATCCTCAATTAGACAAAGCGGATGTTCAAGAGATGATTCAATATATACTTTCGCTTAAATTGAAAAACAAAAAAAATAATACTGCTGGAGTAATAGAGTTTAATCAAGGAAAGGGGAATTATGTTCTATTTGCTAGATATACAGATTCAGGAGGCCTAATTGGTCAAGAAATAGCAAGGTTACGTCAAGCTAAATTACAATCTTCTGATGCTGATGAATTTAAAGGCGTTGCAAAGAAAAATATTCCCGGAGGTTCATACATGAGCTACAATGAAAATTTAGCTTGGATTTCGTATAAAAATATAGATTTGACGGGTTTGAAAACTATAAAATCTAGTCTATATAGCCCAAAATTAGAAGGGGATTTAGAAATTAGAGTAGGTAGCGAAAATGGTAGATTGATTGCTTCGATACCTGTCAAAGGAGAAGGAAATGAGGAACGAATTACGAGTCTTTTGCCAAGTAAAGGGGCTGAAAATATATTTTTAGTTTACAGAGAAAAATCTGGCGGCATTAATATTTGGAAACGATTAGACTTAAAATGGCTTGAATTTAGCCAATAATATTTTTTCAATTTGAAAGTTAAAAGCTAATTGGTAGCGTATAAAATTGAAATTTCGAAAGCAATAACTCTAATACCTTAATTTATAATGATGAAGCAATTAAAAATAACACGATTAATTATTTTAAATATCTGTGTAAGTCTGCCTGTTTTTTCTCAAAATCTTTCACATAAAATCCCTTCATTTGAGAATTTCCCGAAAAGTGCTAATCCAAAGGATATAGGAAAGCAGCTTTCTGAACGATTTATGGCACGCCCACATAGTACTTTTGGGGCTTTTCGATCAACACCTGCCACAGAAATTACTTATCCAGATGCTTGTGCATGGTATGGCGCATTAACATTTTCAAAGCTAACAAACGATAAAGATCTATCTCAAAGGCTAATAAAAAGAGCTGAACTTTTATTGTCATCTGAGGCTCATCTTGTTCCTTATGCAAAGGATGTTGATCGTGCTGTTATAGGTATTATACCCTTGGAGGTTTATAACCAAACGAAGGATGAACGATTTTTGAAATTGGGATTAACTTCTGCAGACGAACAATTCAAAACTTTGTCAGTCGAAGAATATTCTAAATTATCTATTGAATCAAGAGATAGATATGCTAAAGGATATAGCTGGCATACTCGTTTTTGGATGGATGATATGTACATGATTACTGCTTTACAATCACAGGCATATAGAGCTACCAATAACTACAAATATATTGACAGAACTGCTCGTGAAATGATAGCATATTTGGATACGCTTCAAACACCTAATGGCTTATTTTATCACGCAAATGATGTCCCGTTTTATTGGGGGCGTGGTGACGGTTGGTTAGCAGCTGGTATGGCTGAATTGTTAAATGTTTTACCTAAAGATAATATACATCGTCCACGTATCATGAAAGGTTATAAGAGTATGATGAAAACACTTTTAAAATATCAAGATAAAAATGGTATGTGGCATCAATTACTTGATGACCCTAAGGCTTGGCCAGAGACCTCTGGTACTGCCATGTTTACTTTTGCCTTTATTACTGGGGTGAAAAATGGCTGGTTAGATGAAAAAATATATGGAAAGGCGGCTAGGAAAGCGTGGATTTCCTTGTGTGGGTATCTAGACGAAAATAAAGATTTAAGAGAAATATGTGAGGGTACGAATAAGAAAAACGACAGACAATATTATATCGATCGTGAAAGAATTATAGGAGATTTACATGGACAAGCTCCAATGATTTGGTGCGCAATGGCCCTATTGAAAAATTAATAGATACTTCATCTTTTAGTCAGTGTATCCCCAAAACTCATTTTTTTAAAAAAAACTATGAAAAATTTATATACCATAATCATTTTCTTTTTAACAATTCAATTAAGTTTTGCCCAAAAAACTTATCAAAACAACTGGGAATCTATTGATAGCCGCCCCGTACCGGCTTGGTTTGAGGATGCGAAATTTGGTATTTTTATTCATTGGGGATTGTATTCTGTGCCGGCTTATAGTCCAACTGCAAGAGATAATGTAGGTGTGTATGATCGGTATGCTGAATGGTATTGGAAACGTTGGCAAGAGCCAAACAAGACACAGCATTTCTTTACTGATTTTCATAACAAAGCTTTTGGGCCCAATGTCAAATACCAAGACTTCACTCAGCAATTCAAAGCCGAGCTTTTTCAGCCAGATGAGTGGGCGCAGCTATTCGAAAATGCAGGCGCTAAGTATGTCGTCCTGACTTCAAAGCATCATGAGGGGTTTACGCTTTGGCCATCCAAGCAATCATGGAATTGGAACGCAATGGATGTAGGTCCACACCGTGATTTGTTGGGCGACCTAACTAAGTCTGTTAAGAATAAAAATATCAAAATGGGCTATTACTATTCGTTATTGGAATGGTATAATCCTTTGTACAAGAAAGAAACGTTGAATGAGTACATCGACCAACACATGTTCCCGCAGATGAAGGACTTGGTGAATACTTACCACCCGGATTTGGTTTGGACGGATGGCGAGTGGGATTATCCATCTGAAAAATTACGTAGTACGGAGTTTTTGTCTTGGTTGTATAATGATTCGCCTGTGAAAAACTCGGTCGTAGTTAATGACCGTTGGGGTAAAGAAACGCGCAGCAAACATGGGGGATTCTATACTACTGAATATGATCTCGTACACGATGGAGATGCTAATGGATTGGATTTTGGTAAACCATGGGAAGAGTGTAGAGGCATCGCCGGCTCTTTTGGTTATAACCGAAATGAGAATTTGGAAGACTATTCAAGCTCAGAGCAATTGGTTCATATGTTGATTAATAAAGTAGCCCGCGGTGGGAATTTGTTATTGAATATTGGGCCAACTGCGGATGGGCGGATTCCAGTGATTATGCAGCAGCGATTGACTGACATTGGATCTTGGTTAAAGGTAAATGGCGAGGGTATTTATGGCACACGCAAGTGGGATAAAGCTCCTAAAGTTACTCCTACGACAAAACAATATTTCACGCAAAAAGGCACCGACTTGTATTTAATTATGACTGAATTCCCATCAGGACCATTGCAAGTAGCTGGAGTTAAAAAGCCTGTTTCAGTTAGTTTGCTGGGCTCTAATGTAAAGATCAAATCAAGTTTCAAAGGAGGTATTTTAACCATCGCTCCTCCAGCATTAACTCCAGTGACAAGTCCTTGTCAGTATGCGTGGGCAATTAAGTTAACAGGTGCGTTAATGAACTAATGTAAACCAAGAAAAATAAATTATTCATAGCTATGGACAATTTAAAAAAGCCAGTACAACGCTATTATAAACCTGAGCTGGATGTTCTTCGTTTATTTGCTTTTCTATTCGTCTTTTTTGTTCATCGAATGGACCTAGCTCCCATTGATGGGAAAGAATATTACTGGGCATTTCACCTGAGTCTTATTGGTAATTATGGCGTGCCCCTCTTCTTTTTTCTTAGTGCATTTCTAATTACTGAACTCTTAATTAGGGAAAAGGAAAGTTTTGGACATGTTAATGTTAAGTCATTTTACATTAGGCGGATTCTACGGATTTGGCCTCTTTATTTTACGTTTTTCTATTTTATGGTTGTGCTTAGTTGGACTACACCTATTTTTAGCACGCCAATACCTTCAGGTACGCAAATCGCATTCACACTTTTTTCTGGCAATTGGAATATAACATTTAACAAATGGCAGTCTTATTGCATAAATCCATTGTGGAGCGTGTCGGTTGAGGAACAACTCTACATTATTCTTCCCTTGATTGTTTATTGTGGAGGCAAGAAAGGATTGAAGATATTCTCTTTTGTAGTCTTAGTTGTCTCATATTTAACCATCATATATTATGCGTTGAATCCTACCTCAGGATTTAGTGGTCAATGGACAAATAGTTTTGTTCAATTTCAGTTTTTTGCTGCTGGTATTTTGTGTTCAGTTTACATAGGTGGGAAGCAACCTCAATGGGATGTTACAACTCGAATTATGTTGTTTGTTGTGGGAGTGGTTTGCTGGTTAATCGCCTCAATAGTATGTGAAATCAACGCTGACGCACCTCATTTAGCAACAGTCTCTCAATCTGTTTCGGGATGGATATTGATTCTTTTAGGTGTAATGCTAATGTTTTTTTCCATGTTGGGTATAGCGACTAGATACCTTCCTAATCCGTTCATCTACCTAGGTCGAATATCATATGGAATGTATATCATGCACATTACAATCTACTGGATTATATATCAGATATTTAAAGATGATCTGGCTATGATTAGCGAGAAAATGGGATTGTTGAATTGGAAAAATGAGGTTGGATTTGTTTTGGCATTCATGATTACAGTTTCATTAGCCTCCTTGTCTTATGACTTTTTTGAGAAGCCTTTTTTAAAATTAAAGAATCGATTTACGTTTGTTCCTTCGAGAGAAGTTTAGTTAGTAATTCTTTAAATATTTAAGGTAGATTCAAGCCTCTTATAACTGTATATATTAGCAACACTCATTGCTAATTATAATATTTGATTGGGATAAAAGGGTTAGTTAGTTTTCAAATTAAGTTGAACTAGGCTACTTTGATTCTAGTGACTTACAACCTCTCGAGATATTCTTGGGAGGTTTTTTGTTTTTAAGGTTTAAGGCGTACAATCCTATTATTAATCGTTTATTCTTTACATTATTTAAGCGGATGGTTCCAGTTTTGAGTGTTTGAAAAAGGCGGGCTGATTACAAAGTATTCAGATAAAGGGATGAGAGCACTTGAATACTGGTGAAAAAAACTGGAAAATTTTTAAATCAAATTTCGAGGCTTACTGGATTGAGAATCATTTTTTTCCAGAATTTTTGTTCTCGAAAGTAAGTATCCCCCTGTATTTTGAAGTTTTTTGTCTATTATTAGTCTCGGGATACCTAGGGAGGGAAGGGGGCAAGGGGCTCATCAAACATGATCATAACTTAAGTTTACTGGATTATGATGAATTGAAAAAAGGTCACTATAACCTATTCATGAGTTTTTTGATTTTGGTTATGGTGTTAATGTTTAATCCAGTAATCTTTGCGACTTCTGATCCTTTGTAATTCTTTTTTATAAGTTCCATCGCTCGCCTATTCTTCACTTTAGATAAAAATTTCAGCGGGTCTTCTTTGGTATTGGGTTTTCTTCCTAAATATACATTCCCTTTGAGCTTTGCTAGAGTGACCCCTTCTTTCTGTCTCTCTAGCGTGAGCTTTCTTTCCATCTCCGCTACGACCCCTAGAATCGAAATCACCATTTTAGAAATTGGATTTTCTTCCCCATTTTCATGAATGGTACAAAGTCCTTGGTTGATAAACTTAACAGGGATTTTTCTCTCAGTAGTATATTTAATAAAAGAAAGAATGTCATGAAGATCTCTTCCACACCGATCAATTTGCCAAATAGATATACTTGATACCAAATTCAGGTCGATGAGTTTTTTAAGTTCAATCCCGCCGGTTCTAGAAAACATGGAAATACTTCCACTACAACGGTCTTCAATGACCTTATCGAAATCTTTTTCATTTACACGTTGTCGGTCTGAGTTTTGTTCAATGGTGCTGCAACGCACATAAAGGATGGAAATACTCATAAAATTAGCTTGGTAGGGTGATAAGGCTAATTTCCAGAGAATAAACCGGTATTGCTGCATTTTTAAGACACTTTTTCAAATTTAAAGACGCGCAATAAAAAGTACACCCTAAATTTAGGAATCCGAATTGCGCTTGAAGAAGTCATTTAGTAAATCACTAGCCTTTAAGCGGATCTCAAACTCTTTTTGATGTAACCTTCTCCATTCTACGGCAACTGGATCGTCTGATGTAATTAGCAGATTGAATTCTTCTTTGGTCAAATCAGAAAGTTTCTTAATTGAATTAAGTGGTTTAAATTCTTCAGCTTTCATTTAAAATGGTTTGAGTTTCACGAATGGGTCAGTTCCCACCTAGTTAAATTACGATAAAAAATAACTAAAAATTGACTTCAAATTGTGGATTATAATACGATTATCCCAAATCTTGAATTTGGACAATACCAGTTCTTCTCTATAGTTCCACTACGACAAAACTTCGTTCAAATTAAACGAAGTAACGGAATGTTTTGTTAGCAATTCCTTAGCATTAGAACCTTTCCTTTATCGCTTATTTCCTTTATATTTTAGTAAAGTACATAGTTGAAGGGTTACAGATTCATCTCTAGTACATAAGATATTGATTACCCCC
>JACCDI010782506.1_pt1 | contig 19444 bp, 22 predicted proteins | sample 7442791 | NCBI WGS metagenome assembly JACCDI01 (sample SAMN15323434, study PRJNA562643) | freshwater metagenome | isolation source: river surface water | place: USA:Blue River Watershed | collected 2017-08-15
CACGGCCAGCAGCGGCAGCAGCCCGTAGGCCATGAGGCGGTGCACGTAGTGGATGGCGGTGAGCGCCGCGAAGGTGAGGGGCTCACCCGTGCTGCTGTAGCCGAGCGGACGCCAGACCTCGAAGCCCTGCGCGAAATCCATCTGGGGCCACCACCGACCATGGCAGGTCGGGAAGTCGGTGCAGGCCAGCACCGCGTAGTTGGTGCTGACCCAACCGCCCAGAGCCACTTGCATCCACACCAGCGCGAAGGTGGCGATCACGAGCCTGCGCACCGCAGGCGTCACGGCGACGGGTTCGCGCGGGCGCCAGGCCTGAGAATACGCCACGGCCTGACGGCACAAGAGGGCGAGCAACACCAGCCCGCCGAGCAGGTGCAGGGTCACGATGACCGGCTGCAACTTGAGGGTGACCGTGAGCGCGCCAAACGCCCCCTGCAGGCAGACCCACACCAACGTCACCAGGGGCCAGGCCGGCGGGATCGGGAGTTCACGCCGGCGCAGCCAGCTCGCGACGGCCAGCACCAGGATCAAGACGCCCACGCCGGTGGCCAGGTAACGGTGGATCATCTCGATCCAGGCCTTGGTGTGCGTCACGGGGCCAGTGGGCAGGGCGGTCTCGGCGGCCGTGATCTCCGCGCGGGCTCCCACCGGGCTGGCGCTGCCATAGCAGCCAGGCCAGTCGGGGCAGCCCAGGCCCGAATCGGTCAGGCGCGTGAACGCGCCGAACAGCACCAGGTCGAAAGTGAGGAACAGGGTCAGCACCGTGAGGGCCGCCAGGCGCTGCGCGGGCGGGCGCTGCTGATTGCGAAGCCACACCCAGGCCAGCGGACCCAGGGCGATGACGATCCCTAGCAGCATCAGCCGCACGGTGGGCGACAGGTCGTAGAGGGCCACGGTCATGGCCGCCCCGCCTGGTCCCAGGATGCGGAGGCGCGCATCAGGCGTTCGAGGTCGCGCTTGGCGCGTGCCGCGCCCTCGCGGTCCAGGCCGGCCGGGAACCGCATCATGAAGTTACCCATGGGGTCGACCACATACAGGTGGTTGGCCAGCGACTGGCCTGCCGCCGGCTGCAGCCATTGCGCCAGGGCGGCCGCGTCCACGCGCAGCACGGTGGCCTCCGAGAGCGCCGGCCGCAGCGCCTCGCGCACGGGCTCGGCATCGGTCACCAGCCAGACGCGGTCCAGGCGGTCCTTGTCCTTGCCCAGGGACTCGCGCAGCTGGCGCTGCAGGTACAGGTGGTTCTCGCAAGCGGCATCGCAGGCGCCGCCGCTCACGCTGACCAGCAGCCACTGCCCCTTGAGCCTGTCCAGGGTCAGGGGCGGCCCGGACAGCGGGGTGGATGCCAGGGCCGGCACCGGCCGCTGAGGTTCGACCAGCACGCCAAAGTTGCGGCGGCCCTCGGGCCGCACCACGTAGTAGGTGAAGTAGGAGGCAATGACCGGTGCGGCGCACACCAGCAGCACCGCCAGCATCTTCCAGCGGCCGCTGACGGTGCGACGCGCATCGCCCTGCGCCGCGCCATCGGGGCTGGGCAGGGAATGCACCGTGAGGTCCAGCGGATGGTCAGGACGGGGAGACGGCGCGTCGGCGGGGGGCGATGAATTGGAACCAGACATAGAGGATGAAGATCACGCCGCAAAGCGCCCACCACTGGAAGGCATAGCCGTAGTTCTTGTCGGCGCTGCGGGCGGGCACCGGCCAGTCCCGCAGCAGACCGTCGGACGGCGCGTCGATTTGCTGCACCGACCCGTCGACCAGCGGCAGGCCGGTCTCGGCCCGGAACGCCGCCCAATCGAGATTTTGCCGGATGACTCCGGTGGCCGGCCCGTCGAAGTCGTATAGCTTGGACGGCGCCGGGGCGATACGCCCTGTCACCGTGACCTCGCCGGTTGGCGTGTTGACCGCAGGCAACTGCTGGCGGTCAGTGAAGCTGCGAGGCACCCAGCCTCGCTGGACCAGGACCACCGCCTCGGCGCCCGCCTGCAGGCCCGGAGCCAGGCGCAGCGGGGTGACCAGGTAAAAGCCCACGCGCCCGTTCATCTGGCGGTTGTCCAGGTACACGGTGCGGGCCGCTTCCCACTGCCCGCGCAGGACCACGGTGCGGTGCATGTGCTCGGGCGGGCGCGGGGTGGCGCGTAGCGCGTCGGGGTCCAGGGGCGGCAGCGACTCGCGCGCCTGCAGCTGCGCCTGCAGCGCCAGCTTCTCCAGGGCGCGGCCCCACTGCCACAGCCCCAGCGAAAAGGTGACCGACATGCCCACGGCCGCAGCCACGGTCAGCAGCCAGAAGCGGGCCGAGGTGATCACGCCGGGCACGGGATAATCCCCTGCATGAAAGCCCTCCTGATCTCGCTGGCCTTCGTGGCCATCCTCGGCAGCCTCGGCGCGGCGCTGTTCTTCATGATGCGGAGCAACCGGTCGCAGGAGGATGACGCGCAGAAGTCCGCCCGCATGGCGCGCGCGCTGGCCTTTCGCGTCGGTTTTTCGATCCTGCTGTTCGTCTGCATCCTGCTGGCCTGGAAACTGGGTTACCTGCGCCCCACTGGCATCCCTGTGGGCGCCTGAAGCTGCACCCTCCCCCAAAGCACAAGGGCCGCTTTCGCGGCCCTTGCGTTGTGGCGCTTGGCGTGGTGATTGCCGTGGCGATTACAGCCAGTAGACCAGCACGTACAGGCCGAGCCAGACCACGTCCACGAAGTGCCAGTACCAGGCGGCGCCTTCGAAGCCGAAGTGGCGCTCTTTGGAGAAGTGGCCTTTTTGCAGGCGCAGGGTGATGAACAGCAGCATCAACATGCCCACGAACACGTGGAAACCGTGGAAGCCGGTGAGCATGAAGAAGGTCGAACCGTAAGCGCCGGAGGTGAGCTTGAGGTTCAGGTCGCTGTAGGCATGCACGTACTCGTAGCCCTGCACGAACAGGAAGACCAGGCCCAGGATGACGGTGGCCCACATCCAGGTGATGGTCTTGGCGCGGTTGCCGGCCTGCAGCGCGTGGTGCGCGATGGTCAGCGTGACGCCTGAGGTAAGCAGCAGCGCGGTGTTGATGGTCGGCAGCCAGAACGGGGTCATGGTCTGGAAAGGCTCGACGATGCCGGCCGGCGAGGCGGTCGCGCCGAGCGCGGTGCTGGGCCAGGCTGCCTGGAAGTTGGGCCAGAGCAGGGCGTTCTCGAGGCCGCCCAGCGCGGGCACGGAGTGCGCGCGCATCCACCACAGGGCGGAGAAGAAGGCGCCGAAGAACATCACTTCCGAGAAGATGAACCAGCTCATGCTCCAGCGGAAGGACAGGTCGATCTTGTGGCCGTACAGGCCGCCTTCGCTTTCCTTGACCGCGTCGCGGAACCACTGGAACAGCACGACCGCGACCCACGCCAGGCCGAAGTACAGGGCCCACTGGCCCCACTCGACGCTGTTGATCCACTGGCCAGCGCCCAGAATGACGAAGAACAGCCCGAAGGCCATCATGGCCGGGTGACGCGACGGCTGGGGCACGTAGTAGTACGGCGTGGTGCCGGGGGCGCTGGTACTCATCTCAACTCCTGGTTCCGAAAACTCTGGTGAAAACTGAAAAACAAAACCGTCAGGGCACGATCCAGTGCACCAGGGCGATCAAGCCGCCCACGAACAGCGCCACGCCCACCAGGGCGACGGCGATGAGGTGCAAGGGACTGAGCGTGCCCAGGTCAGACTGGCCCGCACTGTTCTTGCGGATGCCCAGAAAGGCCCAGGCCACGGCCCGCACGGTCTGAAGCAGGGAGCCCTTGCGAGCCCCTGCGGAAACTTCATCGGCCATGACGGGTGCGCCGCTCACGAGCGCGGCTCCTGTGCGGTGGTGGCCGGCGCGGCGGCGGTCGGGGCGGCCGGTGTGCGCGCCCCCACCTCGAAGAAGGTGTAGGACAGCGTGATGGTGGTGACGTCCTTGGACAGCTTGGGGTCGATCACGAAGGCCACCGGCCACTGCTTCTTCTCGCCGGGCGCGAGGGTGTACTGGTTGAAGCAGAAGCACTCGAGCTTGTTGAAGTGCGCGGCGGCCTGGCGCGGCGCGTAGCTCGGGATGGCCTGCGCCGACATGGCGCGACCCTGCACGTTCTCGAATTCGTACATCACCGTGGCCAGCTGCCCGGGGTGGACCTGCATGGAACTCTGGGCCGGCTTGAACTGCCAGGGCCCGCGCGCATTGGCGTCGAATTCGACGGTGATCGTGCGGCTGGTATCGACCTGGGTGTTCTGCGGCTTGGCCGTGGAGCCCCCGGGCACCTGTCGTTCGCCCAGGGCGAGGATGTTGATGCCGGTGAGCTCGCAGATCTTTTCGTACAGGGGCACCAGCGCGTAGCCGAAGGCGAACATGCCAGCCGCCACGACGACCAGCTTGCCCACCATCTGGGTATTCGCGCGTGCAAGGCTCATGACGCGTCCTTCAGCGCCCCAGCAGGACCATCTTGGCCACGAAGCCGAGGAAGAAGACCGCCACGACGGACGCCAGGATCAGGCCCAGGCGCACGTTGGACTTCTTGCGGTCATCGGGCTCGGTCACGGCCATGGTCCTGCGTCTGGCTGGAATTCTGGCGCTCAGCCCACCACGCGGGAGGCGGTGGCATCCAGCTTGGGCGGGTTCTCGAAGGTGTGGAACGGAGCCGGCGAAGCCACTTCCCATTCCAGACCCTCGGCACCCTTGCCGTCGGCGTCATTCCAGGGGCGCTGCGGTGCCTTCTCGCCCTTGCCCAGCATGCAGGGCAGCGCAACGAAGACGAAGAAGTACACCTGAGCCAGGCCGAAGGCGAAGGCGCCGATCGAAGCGAGCGCGTTGAAGTCGGCGAACTGCATGGCGTAGTCGGCATAGCGACGCGGCATGCCGGCCAGCCCCAGGAAGTGCATCGGGAAGAAGGTGACGTTGAAAGAGATCAGCGACCACCAGAAGTGGATCTTGCCGCGGGTCTCGTTGTACATGACACCGGTCCACTTCGGGACCCAGTAGTAGAAGCCGGCAAACAGCGCGTAGAGCGAGCCGGCCACCAGCACGTAGTGGAAGTGGGCCACCACGTAGTAGGTGTCCTGCAGCAGCAGGTCGACCGGAGCCATGGCCAGGATCAGGCCGGTGAAGCCGCCCATGGTGAACACGAAGATGAAGCCGACCGCGAACAGCATCGGGGTCTCGAAGGTCATGGACCCCTGCCACATCGTGGCGATCCAGTTGAAGATCTTCACGGCGGTGGGCACCGCGATCAGCATCGTGGCGTACATGAAGAACAGCTGGCCGGTCACAGGCATGCCGGTCGTGAACATGTGGTGGGCCCACACGATGAACGACAGGATGGCGATCGAGGACGTGGCGTACACCATGGAGGCATAGCCAAACAGCTTCTTGCGCGAGAACGCGGGCACGACCTGGCTGATGATGCCGAAGGCCGGCAAGATCATGATGTAGACCTCGGGGTGACCGAAGAACCAGAAGATGTGCTGGTACATCACCGGGTCGCCACCGGCGGCCGGGTTGAAGAAGCTGGTCCCCAGGTGGCGGTCGGTCAGCGTCATGGTGATCGCACCTGCCAGCACCGGCATCACGGCGATCAGCAGGTAGGCGGTGATCAGCCAGGTCCAGCAGAACATCGGCATCTTCATCAGCGTCATGCCGGGAGCGCGCATGTTCAGGATGGTGACGATGATGTTGATCGAACCCATGATGGACGAGGCGCCCAGGATGTGCATCGCAAAGATGCCCATGTCCATGGACGGGCCCATCTGCAGGGTCAGGGGCGCGTACAGCGTCCAGCCCGCGGCGGGGGCGCCGCCCGGCACAAAGAAGGAACCGGCGAGCATCGCACCGGCCGGCACCATCAGCCAGAAGCTGAAGTTGTTCATGCGGGCGAAGGCCATGTCGGCAGCGCCGATCTGCAGCGGGATCATCCAGTTCGCGAAGCCCACGAAGGCCGGCATGATGGCGCCGAACACCATGATCAGACCGTGCATGGTGGTGAGCTGGTTGAACAACTCGGGGTTGACCAGTTGCAGGCCGGGCTGGAACAGCTCGGCGCGGATGCCCAGGGCCAGCACGCCGCCGAACATCAGCATGGTGAACGAGAACAGCAGGTACAGCGTACCGATGTCCTTGTGGTTGGTGGCATAGACCCAGCGGCGCCATCCGTGCGGATGGTCATGGGCGTGGTCGTGGGCGTGGTCGTGGTGGTCGAGAACTGCGCTCATGGTGGATACCTCAGAAACTTATTTGCGCTGGGCTTTGACTTCGGCCGGCTGAACCACCTGGCCCGTCTTGTTGGACCAGTTGTTCTTCGTGTAGCTGATCACCGCGGCGATGTCGGTGTCGGACAGCTGCTTCCAGGCGGGCATGGCGTTACGGCCATTGAGCAGGATGTCGATTTCCTTGGACTTGTCGGCGTCGAGCACCAGGGCAGAACCGTCCAGCGCCTTGATCGGGCCGGCGCCCTTGCCGTTGGCCTGGTGGCAGGCCGCGCAATTGGCGGCATAGACCTTCTCGCCACGGGCGGTGATCGCGGACAGGTCCCACACCTTGTTCGGGTCGTCCTGCTTGGCCGCCATCTTCTTTTGCTCGGCGCCCACCCAGGCAGCGTAATCCTCGGCGGAGACAACCTTCACGTGGATCGGCATATAGGCGTGCTCTTTGCCGCACAGCTCGTAGCAGTTGCCGTAGAAGTCGCCGGTCTTTTCGGCGCGGAACCAGGTGTCACGCACGAAGCCGGGGATGGCATCTTGCTTGACGCCGAAGGCCGGCACGCCCCAGGCGTGAATCACGTCATTGGCGGTGGTGATGATGCGGACCTTCTTGCCCACCGGAACGACCAGGGGGTTGTCGACCTTGAGCAGGTAGTCCCGGGGGGCGTTGGCGGTGTTGCCCGTGTCGGACATGGCGCGGTGGGTGACGTCCAGGGCCGACAGGAAAGCAATGCCTGCGCCTTCGCCATTGAGGTAGTCGTAGCCCCACTTCCACTGGTAACCGGTGGCCTTGATGGTGAGGTCGGCGTTGGAGGTGTCCTTGGAAGCGACCAGCACCTTGGTAGCCGGCAGCGCCATCAGGATCACGATGATGAAGGGAACCAGGGTCCAGATGATTTCCACGGTCACCGACTCGTGGAAGTTGGCGGGCTTGGCGCCCTGCGAACGGCGGTGCTTCCAGATGGAATAGAACATCACCGAGAACACGGCGATAAAGATCACCGTGCAGGTGATCAGCATGAACCAGTGCAGCCAGGAGATTTCAGAGGCGATACGCGTGACAGCGGTGTGCAGGTTCAGCTGGCGAACGGCGGGGCCGCCCGGCAGGTCCTCGACAGCATGGGCGCCGCCAGCGGCGACAGCGGTGAGCAGCAAGGCAGCCGCCTGTTGGGAAACACTCTTCATCGTTTTCACTTCGTATCTACCTCAATGACAATCCCGTCGCCGCGGGCCGCCCGCAGGCTGCCCACCTGTCTGTCCACTGGCCTCACGCGGCGTCGCGCAAGGCCGTCCTGATCTCCTGAGCCAGCTGCGGACGCAGCTCCGGGCGCACGAAACGCCCCACCTGCACCGACTGCCCCCGGCCCGACACTTCGATCAATGACCGCTGGTCGGCCTGCGGCTCCACGCGCACCCAGTCGCGATGAAATTCCGCCCGCTCGGTCCGCCCGCCGCTTTCCAGTTCGACCACCAGGCGCCCGCCCTGCAGGCTGATGCGCTCGCCGTCGGTGGCGTGGCGCGCATAGACCAGGAGGGCCACACCGACGGCCGCCAGTTCAAGCCACGCGATCGGGAGGATCAGGGTCGCGCCCTGCATCCAGAAGAACGTCGCGATACCGAGCGACAACACGCACAGCGACGCGTAAAACCAGCCCAATTGGCTCGGAGACACCGAGCAGTTGCGCTTGAGAGCCCACTGGACCGATTGGCCCTGAACGGTGGCGAAACGAAAAATCGACATGCCTAGCAACAGCTGACAAATTAAACGTCGCATTGTAACGCGCCCCTGGGGTTCTCCCCCTCTCGAAGCCCCTGCCGCAGCAGGGCCGGCGCGCCTGACACCACTGCGTGTCAATCATTCAAATTAACGAGGCCCATCGGCCTTTTTGTCAGTTTGGAGCAATGTTTTCATGTCTTGAAGCGACAGGCGGCTTTCGGCCGCCACGCGCAGGCGCGGCGCGGGCTTGAGCGCGTGGCCGTAGATCACCTCGAAAGTGAGCGCGAGGCGGCCATCCGGCCCGGCCAGGGCGCGTGCGAGTTCGTCCTCCAAGCGGCGGCGCCAGGTCCGTCCGCGCAAGCCGGTGAAGCGGGCCGGGTGCAGGTTGGCGCCCAGCTCGCGCAGTTCGTCCAGCAGCGCCCCGGGCGTAGCCCAGGTCAAGGTGAGGCGCTCCATGTCCATGACGGGTTCGGCAAAGCCGGCGTGCACCAGCATGTCGCCCCAATCGTGCATGTCGGTGAACTCGGGGCCAGCCGGCGGCCAGCCCAAGGCGGCGTACAGGGCCCGCAGCTCGCGCAGGGTGTCCGGCCCCAGGCAGGAGAACATGAGAAAACCGTCGGTGGCCAGCGCCTGGTGCCACTGCCCGAGCAGGGCCTGCGGGTCAGCCACCAGGTGCAGGGCCATGTTGGCCCACAACATCTGCACGCCGCCCTCGGGCAATTGGCTGACCGCCTGCGGTCGGCGGGCGCCCCAAAGGCGCCACCAGGGTGGAGAAAGGTCGCGGATCGCCCGGCGGGCCCGCACGGGGTCAGGTTCGAGCAGGTAGCAAGCAGCCCTTGGATAGCGGTCCGCCAGCAAGGCGTGGGTCTGCAGCCCTGCGCGTCCCGGCGCCCAGTGCGCCCAGGCCTGGGGCTGCAGCCGGATCCACTCGAGCCGCTCCTGCATGCGACGCCCCACTTCGTCGTGCAGCCACGGCGTGCGCGCGGGCGCACGGCGCTGCCAGGCGTCGGCGGCGACGGGATCGATCGAAGGCGGGCGTTGGGACACGACGTGGAACGAGGAAGGAGGGCGCGCGCAAGGTCAGCCCGCGCGGCGCGCCAGTATATTGAGCCCCATGTCCCTGGCCTGGTTCGAGACGCTCGCTGCCCGCCTTCCCGCCCGCTGCGAGGTGTGTCGGACCTGGCCTGCACGCCCGGTGTGCAACGCCTGCGCGAAGCAATTCGCCGCCCCGGTGGCGCGTTGCGGGCGCTGCGCGCGACGGGTGCTGCCGCTGCCGGCAACCGCGGACCGTGGCGGGGCTGCGCAGATCGATGCGGCGCTCACCTGCGCCGACTGCCGACGTGCGCCGCCCGCGCTGGATGCGTGTCACGCCGCCCTCCCCTATGCTTTCCCTTGGCAAGACCTGATCGCGCGCTTCAAGTTCCAGGGCGAGCCAGGCTGGGCCCGTACCTTCGCGGCGATCATGCGCACGGTGCCGGGCATCACCCGAGCGCTGGACGCGGCCGACCGCGTGCTGCCCCTGCCCCAGGGGCCGCGTCGGCTGGCCGAGCGGGGCTACAACCAAGCTTTCGAGCTGGCGCGCCGGCTGGCGCCGGGCCGGGCCGATGCGCGCAGCCTGCTGCGGATCCGCGACACCGTGCCGCAAACCACGCTGGGTCGTGACGAGCGGCTGGCAAACCTGCGCGGCGCCTTCCTCGTGGAGCCGTCACGAACCGCTGCACTGCAAGGCGCGCACGTGGTGGTGGTCGACGATGTGATGACCAGCGGTGCCTCGCTGGCCGCGGCCGCCCAGGCCCTGCGCCATGCGGGCGCAACACGGGTGACCGCCCTCGTGCTGGCACGCACTGACGACTGACACCGACGCATCCTCCCCTATGTTCCACATCGTCCTGGTCGAACCTGAAATCCCGCCGAATACCGGCAACGTGATCCGCCTGGCAGCCAACACCGGCTGCACCCTGCACCTGATCGAGCCCCTGGGCTTTTCCATGGAGGACCGCCTCATGCGGCGGGCGGGGCTGGACTACCACGAGTGGGCCGACGTGCGTCGGCATGCGAACTGGTCGACGTTCCTTCAATCGCAGCAGCCGGCCGCCGATCGCCTGTACGCCCTGACGACGCACGGCACGCGCGCGGTCCACGCAGCGGCGTTCCAGCCGGGAGACTGGCTGGTGTTCGGCGCCGAGACGCGCGGCCTGGCACCCGAACTGCGCGAGTCCTTCGCGCCGGCCCAGCGCCTGCGCCTACCGATGCGCCCAGGCCAGCGCAGCCTGAACCTGTCGAATGCGGTGGCAGTGACGGTGTTTGAAGCCTGGCGGCAGAACGGCTTTGGCGGGGCGGGCTGACGGGTGGACGCAGTGACGGCGTCAGGGGTAGCAGCGCGCCAGTGACTCGGCGACGCACACCGGCTTGTCGCTGCCCTCGCGTTCCACGGTGACGCCCCAGGTCACCTGGACCCCGCCCTCCACCGGGTCGCAGGCGAGCAGCTTCATGCGCGCCCGCAGGCGGCTACCCACCGGCACAGGCGCAGGAAAGCGCACCTTGTTCAGGCCGTAGTTCACCGACATGCGGACCTGTCGGATCTGCACGCACAGTTCGAAGAACCGGGACAGCAGCGACAACGTGAGAAAGCCATGCGCGATGGGCGCGCCGAAGGGCCCGCCGCGCGCGCGCTCCACATCGACATGGATCCACTGGTGGTCGTGCGTGGCCTGCGCGAACTGGTCGACCTGATCCTGGGTGATGGTGATCCAGTCGCTCACCGCGACCTCCTGCCCCACCTGGGGCGGCAACTCGTCGAGGGTCTCGAAGATTTTCATGTGGCCATCGTAGACCCGGACCGCGGGCCTCGCTGTCGCCCGTGCGAAAGCCGACTCAAGGGGACCGCAGGTCCAGCCGCAGGTCGATGAGTCCGAAGCGTGCGCCGGTGGCGGGCACCTGGAAACCCAGCCCGAGCGCCAGTCCCACCATCGACAGGTTGCCAGCCTCGCACTGTCCCACCAGCTCGCCGGTACCCCGTGCGCGCAGGTGGCTGGCCATCTTCTCCAGCAGTGCCCGGCCCAGGCCGCGCCTGCGCCAGGCCGGCGCCACCAGGATCGCGAACTCGGCCCGCCGGTTGTCCGGGTCACAGGCGGCACGCACCTCGGCGACGATGCGCTCAGGCGCCGCCCCCACCTGCGGCGCCAGGGCGATGAAGGTCATTTCGCGGTCATAGTCGATCTGGCTGTAGCGGGCGAGCTCCGACATCGGCACCTCCCGCCGCTGCGAGAAGAACCGCAGCCGCAGATCGCCCGGCGAGACCTGGGCGTAGAAATCGCGCAGGCGCTCGCCGTCTTCGGGTCGGATCGGTCGCACCGGCACCTGCTCGCCGTCCACCCGCAGGCGAGCCTCCAGCTGCTGCGGGTAAGGCAGGATGGCCAGGGGCGCGGCGGCTTCACCGGGCTGGTGCACACGGATGCGAGCATCGACCGCCAGCACGCCGCGCGCATCCACCAGCAGGGGGTTGATGTCGAGTTCAGCCAGCGCCGGGTGGTCGCAGGCAAGTTGCGAGATCCTCAGTAGCGTGTCGAGAACGCCCTGGCGATCCAGCGCCGGACGACCGCGATGGGCTGCCAGCAACGGCTCCAGGCCGGTGCGCGCGAGCAACTCCGCGGCGAGGTTGGCATTGAGTGGCGGCAGGCCGATCGCATGCTGCGCGCGCAGCTCCACGTCGACGCCGCCCGCCCCGCACAGGAGCACCGGCCCGAACACCGGGTCGGCGGCGATGCCCACGATCAATTCGCGCGCACCCGGGCGGTCGACCATGGCCTGCACGGTGTAGCCGTCGATCTGCGCCTGCGGCTGCAGGGCCAGCACGCGTTCGCGCATGGCGCGGGCCTGCGCCTGCACCGCCTCGGGCGTCGCCAGCCCCAGCACCACGCCGCCCACATCGGTCTTGTGCACGATCTGGGGTGAGCGGATCTTCAGGGCCACCGGAAAGCCGAGATGGGCGGCCAGGGCTGCGGCCTCGTCCGCGTCGCGCGCCGCCCCCGAAGGCACGACCGGGATGCCGTAGGCCCCGAGCACCTCACTGGCCTGTGCGGCGTCCAGCCAGCGGCGGCCCTCGCGCTGCGCCTGCCCCAGCAGGTTGGCCGCGCGGGAGCGGTCCGGCCGCACAGAGGCCGTTTGCGCGGGGCACAGCTGCTGCAGCAGCGCCTGGCTGCGGGCATGGTGGACCTGCTGCAGCCAGGCGTCGGTAGCGCGCTCGGGCGTGGCGTAGCACGGCACGCCGCCTGCGGCATAGAGCGCGCGCGCCGGCTCCACCACCGCACCCCCCAGCCAACAGGCCAGTACTGGCTTGGCCGCGTCGCGCAGCAGGGGCAGCGTGGCCATCGCGATCTCGGGCGCGGACACGAGGGCAGTGGGGGCGTGCATGAACAGGACGCCATCGGCCTCGGGCGCTTGCAACAGCACGCGTAGCGCCGCTTCGTAGCGGGCCACGGGAGCGTCGCCAATGATGTCCACCGGGTTGCCGCGCGACCAGGTGGCGGGCAGGCAGGCGTCGAGCGCCGCCAGGGTGGCCTCGGAGAGGCGGGCCGGGGTGCCGCCCGCGCGCACCAGGGCGTCGATGGCCAGCACGCCCGCACCACCGCCGTTGGTGACGATGGCCAGGCGCTCGCCGTTCAGAGGCCGTCGGTGGGCCAGGGTCTGCGCCGCATCGAAGAGCGCCTCCAGCGTGTCCACGCGCAGCATGCCGGCGCGGTGCACCGCGGCATCGAACACTGCGTCCGACCCCGCCAGGGCGCCGGTGTGCGAGGCCGCGGCCCGCGCGCCTTCGGGCACGCGACCGGACTTGACCACCAGCACCGGCTTGTTGCGGGCGGCGGCGCGCGCTGCCGACATGAACTTGCGGGCGTGGCGGATGGACTCGACGTACAGCAGGATGGACTGGGTGTGCGGGTCGGTGGCCAGGTCATCGAGCATGTCGCCGAAGTCGACGTCGGCGCTGTCCCCGAGCGACACGAAACGCGAGAAGCCGATGCCGCGCGGGGAAGCCCAATCGAGCATGGCGGTGGCCAGCGCGCCCGACTGACTCACGAAGGCAATGGAGCCGGCACGGGCCTGCGAAGGCGCGAAGCTGGCGTTCAGGCCCACGCCCGGCACCAGCAGACCGATGCAGTTGGGCCCCAACACGCGCAGCAGGTGGGGCCGCGCCGCGTCCAGCATCTGCTGCTCCAGGGTCAGGCCGCCGTCGGTGGGCGCGTGCTTCATGCCGGCCCCCAGCACCACGGCGGCCCGCGTGCCGCGCGCACCGAGCTGCGCGATGAGACCTGGGACCGTGCCGGCATGCGTGCACAGCACGGCCAGGTCCGGCACTCCCGGCAGCGAGGCCACGTCAAGCCAGGCCGGGTGCCCCGCGACGCTGTCATGGCGATGGTTCACAGGCCACACCGGCCCAGCGAATCCGCCCTCGAGCAGGTTGCGAAACACCACCGCCCCGACACTGCCGGGACGGTCCGAGGCACCGATGACGGCCACGGAGCGCGGCTGGAACAGGGCGTCGAGGTTGCGGATGCTCACGGGTGGACCTCCGGCGGATCGTTCCACTTTAGCGGGACGACCCCCGGGACGGCTTGCGCCGTGTCAAGTACCCGCAGCGAAGAAGCCGTCCCACACCAGTTTCACACCGGTGAGGAACATGCCAGCGTAAACGAAGCGGTAGAACAGCACCGGGTCAATGCGGTGGGCAATACGCACGCCCACCCACACGCCCAGAGGCGCAAGCGGCAGCAGCACCACCGAGGTGGCCATATTGCGCATGTCCAGCAGGCCCAGCCAGGCGTAGGGCACCCATTTGCTCAGGTTCACCGCGAAGAAGAACACCGACATGGTGGCGGTGAACACCAGCGGGGACAGGCGCAGGGGGATGACGTAGGCATTGATCGGCGGCCCGCCGGCATGGGCCACGAAGCTGGTGAAACCAGAGGCGGTGGTGAGGATGCCGCCGAGCCAGCGCGGTGGCGGGGCGCTGCCCGGGCTCGGCGGGAAGACCAGGCGCTGGGCCAGGAACAGGAGCGTGAGTACGCCGACGATGCCAGCCACCACCTGCGCATCCAGCGCCTTGAACATCAGGAAACCGACCGCCGTCCCGAGCAGACCAAAGGGCAGCAGGAATCGCAGCAGCGCCCGATCGAAGTGCCCGCGAAACGCCCGCAACCCCAGCAGGTCCATCACCAGCAGCAGGGGCATGAGGATGGCGGCGGCCTGCGGCACGGGCACGGCCAGCGCCATGAGGGGAACGGCCAAGGAGCCGAAACCGGAGCCAAAGCCGCTCTTGCTCACACCCAGGAGCAACACGGCGGGAACGGCGACGGCATAGAAGAAGAGATCGTCGATCACCGTCGGATTAGACACCGACGCGTGCTAACCTCCCGCGCCTATGTTCAACCCCTCCCAGGAAGATGTCCGCCGCTTCTTCTGCGGCGTGCATGCCAAGTCCCGCGCGGGCCAGCCCCTGGACGCCCTGGAGACGCTGGCCAGTCAGTGGCTGGCTGAACACCCCGAGTACGACGCCGACCTGGCCGACGCGCAGGCCGCGGTGTCACGGGTGTATGACGCGACCGACGGCCGCAGCAATCCGTTTTTGCATCTGTCCATGCACCTGTCGATCAGCGAGCAATGCTCGATCGACCAGCCGCGCGGGATACGCCAGGCCGTGGAATTGCTCACGGCGCGGCGTGACTCCCTGCACGATGCGCACCATGAGGCGATGGAGTGCCTGGGGCAGATGCTCTGGGACAGCCAGCGCTCGGGGCGGCCGCCGGATGGACAGGCGTACATCGACTGCGTGCAGAAGCGGGCGACGCGCGATTGAAATAAAAAAGCCCCGCATCCACGGGGCTTTTTCAGCAGTCAAGCGAACAATCAGCGGAAGCGGCTTTGCGGCTGCACCTGCATCTCGCCCTGGAGCGATCCGATGTACTGGGCCAGGGCCTTGAGTTCGGCGTTGGTGAACTGCTTGGAGATGCCACCCATGACGCCGTTGGTACGACCGACCACGTTGTTGGGCTCGTTCTTGTAGGACTTCAGGGCGACGAACAGGTAGTCGGGATGCTGGCCCGCGATCTTCGGGTAGCTGGGGTCGACCGGCTTGGAGAAATTGGCGCCGTGGCAGGAGGCGCAGGCGGCCTTGTTCAAGAGGGCGGCCACCTGGGCGCTGGGTTCGCGCGAGGGCTTGTCGCCCGCAGCGGGCTTGGCCTGCTTCTCGTAATAGGCGCCGATCTCGGCCATGTCCTGCTCGGACAGGCCTTCGCCGATGCCGCGCATGGTGGGGTGCTTGCGCTCGCCGGTCTTGTAGGCGTTGAGGGCGGCGACGATGTACTTGGCGTTCTGGCCCGCGATCATGGGCACGCGGTGCACCTCGGGGAAACTGGACTGGTAGCCGGGGATGGCATGGCAGCCGATGCACATGGCCACCTTGGCTTCGATGGTCTTGGCACCGCCGGCAGCAGGGGCCGGGGCGGCAGGCGCCTGCGCGAAGGTCACGGAGGCGACACTGGCCAGGGCGAGGGTGATCAACGAGCGGAACAACTGAGTCATTTTGCAAGCACAATCATCGAAACAACCCGGGATTATAGGGCTGGGCCTTGTGCCGGCCTGACACCCGCCCTCCCCATGAAATTCCAAGGTTCCGAGAAGTACGTCGCCACCCAGGACCTGATGCTGGCCGTCAACGCCGCCATCACCCTCAAGCGCCCCCTCCTGGTCAAGGGCGAACCCGGTACCGGCAAGACCATGCTGGCCGAGGAAGTGGCCCAGGCCCTGGACATGCCCCTGCTGCAGTGGCACATCAAGTCCACCACCAAGGCCCAACAGGGACTTTATGAGTACGACGCGGTGTCTCGCCTGCGCGACTCGCAACTGGGCGACGAGAAGGTGCGGGACATCCACAACTACATCGTCAAGGGCGTGCTTTGGCAGGCCTTCACCGCCGACAAACCGGTGGCCCTCCTGATCGACGAGATCGACAAGGCCGACATCGAATTCCCCAACGACCTGCTGCGCGAGCTCGATCGCATGGAGTTCCATGTGTACGAGACGCGCGAGATGGTGCGCGCCAAGCACCGTCCCCTGGTGTTCATCACCTCCAACAACGAAAAGGAACTGCCCGACGCCTTCCTGCGCCGGTGCTTCTTCCACTACATCAAGTTCCCCGACGCCGACACCATGCGCCAGATCGTGCAGGTGCACTTCCCCACCCTGAAGCAGGACCTGCTCTCGGCGGCCATGAAGACCTTCTACGACGTGCGCAACCTGCCTGGCCTGAAGAAAAAGCCCAGCACCTCCGAGCTGCTCGATTGGCTCAAGCTCCTGGTGGCCGAGGACATTCCGCTGGAGGCCTTGCAAAGCCAGGACGACAAAGTGGCCGTACCGCCGCTGGTGGGGGCGCTTCTGAAAAACGAGCAGGATGTAAGCCTGTTCGAAAAGCTGGTGTTCATGCAGCGAAACAACCGCTGAAGGATCGGACTGCCGTGATCTCGCCCGCCGCCGTCGTGCTCGAAGCGCCCGGACTGCGCCTGGAGCCGCTGACCCAGCGCCATGCCGACGCCCTGGAGGCTGCCGCGCGCGATGGCGAGTTGTGGAACCTGCGGGTGACGTCGGTGCCCGCGCCTGGCGAGACCACCGCCTATGTGGCAGCCGCTCTCGAGGGCCAGCGCGCGGGCCATATGCTGCCCTTCGCGGTGGTCGACCCGGCTCGCGGCGAGGTGCTGGGCACCACCCGCTACCACGACATCGTTCCCGCGATTGACCGCCTGGAGATCGGCTACACCTGGTACGCCCGGCGCGCGCAGCGCACCCACGTGAACACCACCGCCAAGCTCCTGTTGCTGCGGCATGCCTTTGACACCCTCGGCGCGAAGGTGGTGGGCTGGCGCACCGACAATTTCAATTTCGCCAGCCAGCGCGCCATCGAGCGCCTGGGCGCGCGCCGTGACGGCGTGATCCGCCACCACGCACTTCGTCGCGACGGCACAGTGCGCGACACCGTGATGTACAGCGTGACCGCCGGCGAATGGCCCGAGGTGCGCGCGCACCTGGAACACTTGCTGGCGCGGGGGGCCTCGCGATGCTGATTGACTTCTTCTACACCCTGCGCAGCGCCAAGCTGCCGGTCTCGATCAAGGAGCACCTGACGCTGCTCGAAGCCGTGCAATCCGGTGTGGTCGGTCCGCACAGCGACGGAGGCTGGGCGATCGACGACTTCTACCACCTGGCCCGCACGGTGCTGGTGAAGGACGAAAAGCACTACGACAAGTTCGACCGCGCCTTCGCCGCCTACTTCAAGGGCGTCGAGCTGGTGACCGACTTCACCCAGGACATTCCGCTGGAGTGGCTGCGCAAGAACCTCGAGCTGGATCTAAGCCCCGAGGAAAAGGCCCGCATCGAGAAAATGGGCTGGGACGAGCTGATGGAGACGCTGAAAAAGCGCTTCGAGGAACAGAAAGAGCGCCACGAGGGCGGCAACCGCATGATCGGCACCGGCGGCACCTCGCCCTTCGGCGCCAACGGCTACAACCCCCAGGGCATCCGCATCGGCCAGGAGAAAAGCCGTCACCGCAGCGCGGTGAAGGTCTGGGACCAGCGCGCCTACAAGGACTACGACGACACCCAGGAGCTGGGCACGCGCAACATCAAGGTGGCCCTGCGGCGCCTGCGCAAGTTCGCGCGCGAGGGCTCCGAGGAAGAGCTGGACCTGGATGACACCATCCGCGCCACCGCCGCCAATGCCGGCTACCTGGACATCAAGATGGTGCCGGAGCGTCACAACAACGTGAAGGTGCTGCTGCTCATGGACGTGGGCGGCACCATGGACGAACACATCCAGCGTGTCGAGGAACTGTTCTCGGCGGCCAAGGCCGAATTCAAGCACCTGGAGTTCTATTACTTCCACAACTGCGTCTATGACTTCATGTGGAAGAACAACCGCCGCCGCTACTCGGAGAAGTTCCCGACCTGGGACATCATCCGCAAGTACAACAAGGACTACAAGCTGATCTTCGTGGGCGATGCCACCATGAGCCCCTACGAGATCCTGCAGCCTGGCGGCAGCGTCGAATACAACAACGAGGAAGCCGGTGCCGAGTGGATGCAGCGCCTCACGAACGCCTTCCCCAAGTTCGCCTGGATCAACCCGGAGCCTCAAGGCGTCTGGCAGTACCGCCAGAGCATCTCCGTGATCCAGCAGCTGGTGAACCAGCGCATGTACCCGCTCACGCTGCGGGGGCTGGAAGAGGCGATGCGCCTGCTGACGAAGTAGGGGCGCACCCCCCGCCGTTCAAGGCGGAACGCAGGGCCTCGAGCGTGAGTGGCAGACCCCAGTAATCCCCTTGGGCATGGTCGCATCCGAGCGACACGGCGTGCGCCAGATCGTTCTCCGTCTCCACCCCTTCGCCGATCACCTGCATGCCCAGAACATGGGCCATATCCACGATCAACCGCGCGATGGTGCGGCGAGTCGGCGCAGGGGATGCGGCGCTCACGAACTGCCGGTCCAGTTTGATGAAATCGCAGGGGAAGTAGACAAGGGAAGTCAGGGTCGAATTTCCCATCCCGAAGTCGTCGATCGCCAGCCTCACTCCCGCAGCTCGCACACCGGCCAATCTTTTCCGATGGGTTTCGTTGCCTTGTAGCGCGATTCTTTCGCTGATCTCGATGGTGAGGCTCGAGGCCGCCACACCATGCGCCGCAAGCGCCTGGCCCATTGCAGCCTGGCTGAACTTGCCGCTTTGGATCTGCATCGGCGACACGTTGACGCTCATCTCGAAGTCGGGGTGATCCGCCTGCAGGGATCGCAGATCCCGCAGGGCCCTGTGCAGGATCCATTCGCCCACCGGGCCGATCCATCCTGAGCATTCAGCCAGTGCAATGAACCTGTCAGCACCGAGATCGCCAAGTTCGGGGTGCCGCCAACGCACCAACGCTTGCGCTTTCCCGATGCGCCGCGTCGACAACTCGATCACGGGTTGATAGAGCAAATCGAATTGATTGGCCGCAATGGCCACGCCCAGGTCGTGCGGGCGAATCCGGTTTGAAGCCGATAGGAATTCCACAACGCGTTCACGTTAGCGCCAACAAATGCACATCTGTCGGTATCAATGAATTTCATCGCCTTTTGCCGTTGTGAATTCTCTGGCTTGTCAGTACCTTCTCGAACCGATTGAAGTTCACCGGCCGTCAAGCAAAGTACGTTATTCGTCAGATCAAACAAATCAGGGAGTGGGAAGAGAGTCACCTTCCCACCTATGGCTCCCTCGCGGGTCATTCACTATTTCTGGAGCTCGCCTCCAGCGACGGGCGCAAGACACTCAAGGAAATCTACCTGTCGATGTCCTGCGCCGAGAGCACGACGCGTCTGCTGCTTCGCAACCTTGAATCGGATGGCTGGATCCGGCTCTTTCGAGATGCAGACGACCAGCGGCTCAAGGAGTTCCAGCCGACGGAAAAATTCAACAGCCTCGTCATGGAGTGGCTGCGTTTCGTGGTGCCGCTGTTGATCGAGGCCCG
>JACCDI010461215.1_pt1 | contig 19434 bp, 19 predicted proteins | sample 7442791 | NCBI WGS metagenome assembly JACCDI01 (sample SAMN15323434, study PRJNA562643) | freshwater metagenome | isolation source: river surface water | place: USA:Blue River Watershed | collected 2017-08-15
CAAAATGCGTGACGCGGCCTTCGGTTTGAGCCCAAATTTCGGGGCCAGTGGTTTCATAATGAATGCGAGGATTGTCGGGGTTGGAAAATTGATCCAAGATGCGACCCTTGCCCTGCACCGACATGTTTTCCGCCAAATCACGTGCGTATTCCATACCGCCACTCTTTGGGGTGAGGATCAGTTCGGCGCCAAATGCTTTCATGGTTTGCGCACGCTCAATGGACAAGTCTTCAGGCATGATCAAAATCATGCGATAGCCCTTGATGGCAGCACCCATGGCCAATGCAATACCGGTATTGCCCGAAGTGGCCTCAATGAGGGTATCGCCTGGTTTGATTTCGCCCCGCTCTTCAGCACGCTTGATCATGGACAAAGCGGGCCGGTCTTTGACCGAACCAGCCGGATTGTTGCCTTCCAGTTTGCCTAGCAGCACATTGTTTTTTGCCTTGCAATGGTCAGCAGCCATGCGCTGCAAACGCACCAAGGGGGTATTGCCAATTGAGTCTTCAAGCGTCTGATAAGTCATTTTCTGCAATCACTGAAATGTCTTTTAAGACGCCATTATCGTCCCTAACCAAGACGCCACTTGTTCCTTTTGAGGCATAGCACTGACCGCGCCATGGGCTTGCGTTGACAGGGCCGCTGCGGCATTGGCCGTCTGTAAGGACTCATGCCATGAAATACCTTGGGACAAATTGGCCGCCAAGGCACCCGTAAAGGTGTCGCCCGCACCAATGGTGTCTTTCACGGTGACAGCATGGCCAGCAACCCAGTGCGCCTCATGCCCAGGCCGAAACAAGGCGCAACCCTTGTGGCCTAAAGTCACCACCACGGCACCCACGCCTTTTTGAAGCAATTGATTGGCTGCCATGCTCAGGTCTAGGGTCTGACAGTTGGCCAGCTTGAAGAGTTCTTCCTCGTTGGGTGTGAGCACATCAATGAGCGGCCAAAGCTCGTCCGGCAAGGCAATGGCTGGCGCGGGATTGAGCAAGGTCATGACCCCAGCCTCACGGGCCAACTGAAACGCCGCCAGTGTTGCAGTCAGCGGAACTTCACAGGAGGCCATGACAACTTTGGCACCTTGGATCATGGCGCCAGCACGGGCGACATGCGCCGATGTCAATCCGGCACCAGCGCCTGGATAAACTGCAATGGAATTGTCGCCGTCGGCATACACCAAGATGAGTGCTGTGCCATTGGTCTCATTGGCAGCACGCTGAACGAAAGAGGTGTTTATTCCTTCACGCTGCCACAAGTCAAAACCCATCTGACCAAAGTCTTCGCCGCCCACTCTGGCAATCAGCCCCACCTTAGCACCCATTCGGGCGGCCGCAATGGCGGCATTGCTACCCTTGCCACCAGGCTGTCTTTCAAAGCCAGTGGCCAACTGGGTTTGACCGCGTCGAAGGGGTTCAGGGATGTGGGCTATGAGGTCGACATTCCAGCTGGCAACGCAGACCACACTGACAGCGGTGCTGGCTTGATGACCGGCCTGATGATGAACGGCTTCAAGGCGATGGCCCAGCATTAGCCACTGCCCTTAACGCCATACCCCATCGTTTGAGGTAACCACAAAACAATTTCAGGAAACACCGTCATGGCCACCAACAAACCTAACAGCATGACCAAGAAAAGCCAGCCTTCTTTCATCATGTCGCCAATGGGTATGCCAGTGAGCGCTTTGATCACAAACAACAACATGCCAAAAGGCGGATGAATCAAACCGATCATCATGTTGAGGACCACCAAAACACCAAAGTGAACCAGATCGACGCCCAATAATTTGGCCGCAGGCAGCAACATTGGCACAAAGACCAACAACAAAACTGAGACATCTAGAAAACAACCCAAGATCAAAAACAAAGCGTTGACCATGAACAAGAACTGCAACTTGCTCAACTGCAGACTGTCTACCCAAGCGGCCATGGCCTGCGGCACACCCTCCGAGGTAAATGCAAAATTGAGCATAAAGGAGCCCGCCAAAATGATGGTGATGACAGCGCTTGAACGGGTTGACTCTAAAACCACGCCCCAAAACGCGCGCCAACTTAAGGCTCTGAAGACAAAGGCTGCCAAGATGAGTGCATGGAAAGCGGCCACAGCAGCAGCTTCGGTGGGTGTAAACGCACCCGAATAAATTCCGCCCAACAACACAATGGGCATGGAGAGCGGCAAAGCACCTCTAAACAGAATGCTGGGCCATTGCTTCATGGGGATGGGTTCTTCCCTTGGCATATTGCGCTTGGTGGCAATGAAATGAACCACCGTCATCATCAGGATGGTCATGAACAAACCCGGCACCACGCCCCCCAAAAACAGCGCACCCACAGAAGCACCCGATACAAGTGCATAAATGACCATGGGGATAGACGGTGGAATGATGGGTCCGAGGGTGGCACTGGCCACTACCACCGCCCCAGCAAAGCCTGGGGTGTATTCTGGCTTTTTAAGCATTTGCTTGATGGTGACCAAACCGGGACCAGCGGCATCGGCGATGGCACTGCCACTCATTCCAGAAAAAATAACACTGACCAGAATATCAACTTGCGCCAGACCGCCTCGCATGCGACCGACCAAGATGCGACAAAAGTCAAAAATTCGCTCGCTGACAGTGCCAGCATTCATGATGTTGGCTGCAAAAACAAAGAGTGGCACTGCCAACAAGACATAGCTGTTGTAGAGGCCATTGCTAACCTGCTCTGCCACCAGCCCTAAATCTTGGCCTTTCACCAACAAATAAGCCACACCCGCCATCAACATGGAAAAGCCAATGGGCATGCGAAGCAGCATGCCCACCACCACCACGGACACCAAAGCCCAAAGCGCCATCGTCATACAGAAATTCCTTGCTCGTCTAGGCCTTGACCTCTGATGGCGCCGTAAATGCCCCATGCGCTTTTTAAAACAAGCGCGATCAACAACAGTACAAAGGGCAAAAAGACCCATTGAAAAGAAATGTCCAAAACAGGCGACGATTCACGCGCCATGAAGTGAACATAGTCCCAACTGGCTGGAATGGCGACCAAGGCCAAACCACCGATCATGGCGTTGCCCACAATCCGCATCCACCGCCGCGTCGCTTTGCTTGCGCTGTTCCACAGCAAATCAAAGACCACCTGTTCTTTTTCGGGCACCATGAATGCAGACGCCCACAAGATGGCCCAGATGTACAAAATAACAGCCAGTTCATCGGTCCAAGGCAAGGGTCGATTAAAACCAAAGCGCGCTGTAATTTGGACTAAAAAAGTCACAAACAAGCAAAGAAAAATAAGGCCGCCGAACGTGTCGGCGACTTTCTTAAACAACTTCATTGCGCTTTAAATTAGCGAGTCTTGTTGATGCTGTCCAACAAGCCAGTTGGCCATGTCTTGGCGTAATCGGATTTGGCATAAGTGTCTTGCACCGACTTCTGGAAGGCATCTAAGTCAGGCGTTGTCACTTGCAAACCTTCTTTCTTGAAGAAGTCAATGATTTGACCTTCTTCTTTGATTCGGTTTTCATTGTTGTACTGCGCTGCGGCCAAAGCAGCTGCTTTGACGTTTTGCTTTTGTGCTGGTGTGAGTGCATTCCAAGTTTTGTTTGAAATGGCAATGAAAATGCCGTCCACCAGGTGGTTGGTCAAAACGAGTTGTTTGGTGACTTCGTAAAACTTGGCCGCACGAACTGTTGGCAAAGGATTGTCTTGGCCATCGATGGTGCCAGTTTTCAAACCCAAATAAACTTCGCCAAAAGCCAATGGCGTGGCTGTTGCACCCAAGGCTTCACCCAAGAACAACCATTCTTTGGTGCCGGGCATGCGCAACTTTACACCCTTCAAATCTGCTGGTGTTCTGACATTGCGTACTTCACGCAAATTGACCTGACGTGTACCCAAATACACAGTCGACAAAATGGTCACATCCATTTTTTCAGAAACCGTTTTGAACAAGTTTTCACCAATGGGTCCATTGAAAACTTTTTGCTGATGTGAGGGATCGCGAATGACATAACCGGCCGTAAAGATAGAGAAATCTGGCACCAATTTGGCAATGTCAAATGCAGAGATAGCAGACAACTCTAAGTTGCCACGCGCCATGGCAGCGGGTTCTGTGCCTTGCTTGAACAAGGATGCATTCAAATTGATTTGAACATCAAATTGATTGGCAGAGGATTTGTCAAGATTCTCTTTGAACACAGTCCACATCTTGGCGTGCCAATCGTCTGGTACGGCAGGCGTTGAAATGCGCATGGGAATTTTGTTTTGGGCCATGGCTTGTGTGCTGACACCCAGCACACCGCACAATGCCACAGCAGATGCACAGGCAGCAACAATTTGACGACGAATCATGGATTGAGTTTTCACAGGAGTCTCCTTAGGGTGGATAAAGTTTATTTATTCGTGAAGCTTGTCGATGTTAAAGGCATCAACTTTTTTCGCAAAATCTGCATAGGCAGCAGGTGTCATGGCCACCAACGGTGACCTTACACGCAACCAACTGACATCTTGGCTCAAGGCCGCCATGACACCTTTCAAAGCAGGCATCAAAGAATAGGGCTTCAAAAGCGCCAACATGTCGTCAACCCGTTTTGCATCATTGACTGTCTGAGGCTCTTGGGACGACAGCACCATACGGTGCACCACTCTGGGCATGAAATTGGCCAAGCCACTGATGGCCCCAGTACTACCCAGAGGACCCATGGTGGTCAGGTCTGGCTCAAAGCCCACGTACACCGTTAAAGGCGGCATAAAGGATTTGGCCAAACTGACCGAGTGCGCCCGATCGCAAGCACTGTCCTTGATGCCTACAATGATTTTGGGGTACTTGTGGATGAGTTGCTGAATCACATCATGCGAGAGTGAAACGCCTATTACTTGGGGAATGTGGTAAAGGTATAAACGCCAATTGGATCGATTGATACTCTCGATCACTTGAACGTAGCCATTGAAAATGCCCTCATCGCTCACGCCTTTGAAAAAGAACGGCGGCAAAACCAAGCAGCCATGAACACCGAGGTCAACAGCATGTTGTGTGAGCTCAGTGGTTTCTACCAATGCAGCGCAACTGGTCGAGACCATGATTCGGTCTGCAGGAAAACCGCTGGCAATGAGTTGCTCTAGCGCTTCTTTGCGCTCTCGAACCGAGAACGAAGGCCCCTCCCCGGTGGTGCCAAAAATAGTCACCCCGCCACAACCAGCACGAAGTAAGGACTGTGCATGCGCAGCCAATTTGGCATGGTCAATGTTCAAGGCCTCGTCCAATGGCGTTAGCATGGCGGGCCAAATGCCTTGGAAGCCATTGCGCGCGTTGATAGTTTGAATGCTCAAGTGAACTCCGTTTGAGATTGAAAATAATTAGATTGACCCATCGCTTGATTTGAAGTGCTGGTTTGAACCCTACGGTCTTGACCCAGCACACGTTGATGCGCACTTCGAATGTGAAAAGCCAAGTGCTCAGCCACGGCTATGGCATTGCGCGCCTTGAGTGCTGCGATTAAGTTCAGATGTTCTTGCATAGCGGGCAACAAAATATCTGCCGACAGCGTCGATCTTTCCAAATGAATCAACCGAACTCGCAAGCTGTTGATGCGATAGGTTTGAGAAATCAATTCATTGCCCAATGTATCGATCATCAAATCATGGAGCCCCCAATCAACGGAGGTGGCCTCAGTTAGCAATTCATCTGTAATGGGACCATGCTTTGCTGCCTCAACGATGGCCAAATGCGATTGCTCAATCAGTTGTAATTCGGAATCGCTTGCAGCCTTGACAAAGTGAAGCGCAGCTTCCCGTTCCAGCATGGCGCGCAATTGAAAGGCGTTGTGGATCAAATTTAAATCTACATGCGCAATTTGCAAACCACGTTGGGGCACGGTACGCAACAAACCTTCCGCTTCTAAACGGGGAATTAATTCACGCACGGCCCCAAGCGGCATGTCTAGGAGTTGCGTGAGTTCTCGCTGTGAAACAAACTGGCCAGGCACCACATTGGCTTTGAGAATTTGCTGACGAAAATTTTCGTAAGCGCGGGCTCGCAAAGATTGTTTGAAGGGCGCGCAGTTCATGTCTTCAATCAACTGAAATGACACCCTTGCGGAGCAGGATGTTGGCGTATTTGCGTAAGTCGCCGGTTTGCACAATGACACTGGCCGATCGGGCCAATTCGTAAAAGGCAAATCGCTCTAGGGATTCAGGATTGCCTTCGCCGTGTTGCGTCAGCAAACGACCAAATTCAGAAACAGGCACCGGTACCGCAGCCTCATCACCCACCACCTGCATGGTCAAACAACTGCCATTTTCAAAAGTGTCGATTGGAAAAACATTCAGAATGGCATCCAGCACCACGGAAGAACTCAAACCAGGCATTTCAATGAGTGATGCGCCGGCCTCTTGCGAGATTCTGTGAGCTGGGAAGTTGGCATCCACAATGGCCACCCAATCGCCGTGTCCCATTTTGGAAAGCCCAAAAAGAAGGTTTGGCGTCAGAAGGGGTGACAGGTTCTTCAACATGAATGACTAACATGTTAGTTGCTAAGATGGCAGCCATTCACTGGTAATTACCCTTGTTAGTGAGAATCAAACACAGCACTTTTCTTTTGTTTGAATGCCCTCTAGGATCTGAATTCACAAAGTCAACCATGCAACAACCCACCGCCTATTTCAATTGCAACGACGGAGCGCGCCTGGGCTTTGGCGGTGCCCCAATAGGGAACTTGTTCAGAGCCATGAACGAGCACGAAGTGCAATCCGTCTTAAACCGTGCTTGGGATGATGGATGCCGCAGTTTTGACACAGCACCCCACTATGGGCATGGCTTGTCAGAAAAACGCTTGGGCGATTTTTTAAAAACCAAACATCGCAGCAGCTTCAAAATTTCTTCAAAAGTTGGCCGACTGCTAACACCCGCCTCCCAAGTTCCCCGTGAGCAATTCAGCTATGTGGATGGGCTCCCATTTGTCCAGCACTGGGACTTTTCTCGTGCCGGCATTCGGAAAAGTATTGAAGACAGTTTGATGCGAATGGGGCTGTCACAACTCGATACCGTGTATTTGCACGACATTGACCAAGCCACGCATGGTGAAAACTACCCCTCAATATTTCAGCAGCTCATATCTGAAAGCTTGCCCGAACTCAAAAAACTCAAGCAAGAAGGTTTGCTGACGCACATCGGTTTGGGGGTCAACGATCACCAAGTTGTGCTGGAGGTCCTCAAGCAGGCAGACATCGACGCTCTGATGCTGGCAGGTCGCTACACCCTCTTAGATACGCGAGCACTGCAGCAACTCATGCCAACCTTGATTGAAAGAAATGTGGCGCTGGCATTGGGTGGTGTTTACAACTCAGGTATTTTGGCAAAGCGTTTGACACCTGATTCAAATGTCACATTTAACTATGCCCCAGCATCTGCTGAATGGCGACAAAAAGCATTGAAAATTCAAGATGTTGCTGATGTGTATGGCGTCAACTTGCGGTCGGCTGCTTTGCAATTTGCACTGGCACATCCAGCCACGCACTTGGTCATGTTGGGTGTTCGTTCTGAACTTGAATGGACAGAGTCAAGGACGTCGGAAAAAGAGTCGATTCCAAGCGAGTTTTGGCAAGCACTCAAAAACGCCCATCTGCTGCCAGACGAAGCACCAACCCCTTAAGCATTTTTAAGCCAATGAACCCAACAATGATTGATGCGCACTTTCATGCATGGCAATTGAATCGTGGTGATTACGGTTGGCTAAAGCCTGAGCTTTCTCCCATTTACCGCGATGTGACAGTGGGTGAATGGGCTCAGCATGCAAGCAATGACCAAATCAAGGGCGGCGTACTGGTGCAGGCTGCACCTACATTTGAAGAAACTCTGTTTTTATTGAAACAGGCCCAATCGCATCCCATGGTCAAAGGGGTGGTTGGATGGATAGACATGTTGTCAGATGACGCTGTTGAAAAAGTTGTTCAATGCGCTGCATCACCGCTTTTGAAGGGCCTTCGGCCCATGTTGCAAGACATTGAAGATCCAGACTGGATTTTGCAAGCCAAAATTCAACCCGTCCTGAATGCCATGGCCGCGCACAATTTGGTTTTGGACGCACTCATCAAACCTGTTCACATTTCACGAATTTTGGAAGTCACTCGTGCGCATCGGAATTTGAAAGTGGTCATCGACCATGGCGCCAAGCCCATCATCGAACTGGCCCATTTGCCAAGTTGGAAAAATGCAATGGCACAGCTCGCTCAAGAAACCGACGCAGACCGGGTTATGTGCAAACTGTCAGGGCTCTGGACTGAAGCAAGCAAAGGCAGCGCGGTAACCTCCTTGGGTCCATGGTGCCAAGCACTGCTTGAAATTTGGACGCCAAAAAGACTGATTTGGGGCAGTGATTGGCCAGTTTTGGAACTGGCTGGGCCATATGCAAGTTGGCGTAAGTTCAGTCTCAAGCAGATAGAGCACTACAGCGGCGAAGACCAAGAACTGATTCTTGGTCTCAACGCCATCAAGCTCTATCAACTCTAACTTGCCATATTGAACCCAACAAATTTGGGCTGAATTTAGGGTGTGATTTCACACAGACAATGGGCGGCGGCACCAAAAGGCTGTTGCTTTGAAATGACCGTTTGCAACCAAGACAAATCTTGCCCTAGTGTTTGGAGCAACACAGCTTCGCTACCCACCAATCCGGTCAATTGAACCCACTGCGACAGGCCAGATTGGTCTGCTTCAGTCGAACCGATTTGGCCTATGAATTTTTGCGCAATCTTTTCAAAGGCTGATTTTTTGGGGCCTGCATATTTGAAAGGCATGTCTTTTGCACTGGCTTCTGTTTGGCCCTCCAATTTGGCCACGCGTTGACGAGCCTCTTGAATGGCATCGGAGAAGCTGCCCAAACGATCGACCAACTGATGTTGAGCTGCTTGAGCGCCTGTCCAGATGCGGCCTTGGGCCAATTCATCAACCTTTGCCAAATCGAGTTTGCGAGTTTGAGATACCTTGCCAATAAAGTCTGTGTAAATGTTTTCAATGCTGGACTGAACCATGGTTTGAATGCGAGGATCGAGTGACTTCCTAGGATCGTAGGCGCCTGCCAACCAAGTGGTTTTATAGCCACCCGTATTGACACCAATTTTGCTCATCAAACCTTCGCCTGTTGGCAACATGGCAAACACGCCAATAGAACCTGTGATGGTGGCCGGATCAGCAATGACCAAGTCAGACGCCATGGAAATCCAATAGCCACCAGAAGCCGCAAGGTCACCCATAGAAATGACCACAGGCTTTCCTTTGTCTCGCGCAATTTGCAACTGATCGCGAATTAATTCGGAGCCATAAACACTGCCCCCAGGCGAATTGACGCGAAGAACGATTGCCTTGACTTCTTTGTCTTCTGTGGCTTTTCGAATGAGATCAGAAGTGGACAGGCCACCCACTTTGCCTGCAGGTTCACGGCCATCGCCAATTTCGCCCTGAGCAACAATCACAGCAATGTGGTCGCCTTTGATTTTTTGAATTTCAGAACGCAAATAGTCTTTCCAATGGACTTGCCTAAAAGATTGAATTTCTTCGTTCTTGCCAACTTCCTTCATGAGCGTTTCACGCAAGGCTTCAAAGGTTTGTAACTTGTCGACCCATTTCCAATCCAAAGCCAATTGCGAAGTGTTGCCTTTGACATTAACCAATGCATCGGGCAACTTGGCAATGTTTTGGGAAACGCTGCCTTGCGGCAAATTACGGGCTTTTTCAACACCTTGCGTGTACAAAGACCACATGGCGTCGTACACATGCGCTTCCGCTTTTAAAGCCTCTGTTGAAGGCGCATTCAAAACATAGGGCTCGCCAGCAGACTTGAATTGACCAACACGAATGAGGTTGGCTTTGACGCCCAATTTGTCCAGCGCATCTTTGTAGTAATTGCGTGAACGGCCAAATCCTTCAATGAGGACACCCCCCAAGGGATGAACCAAAATTTGATTGGCTTGTGCTGCCAAATAGTATTGACGCTGGTCGTACATACTCGACCATGCAATGACAGGTTTACCAGAGGTCTTGAATTTTTCAATGGCACTGGCCGCTTCCCTAAGCGAGACCAAACCGCCACCTTGGAAGTTGTCTAGCTTGAGCAAGACGCGGTCAATGTGCTTGTCTTTGGCGGCCAACTCCAGGGTCATGGCCAAGTCACGCAAGCGAATGGTTTCGGTGGCATTGCCTTGAATTTCACCCAAAACTTGGTCTTTTAAGCCACCAGGCGACTCCTCTACCAAGACGCCCTTCAGATCAAGCACCAAAACTGTTGGGTCTTCTAAGTTGACTTTGTCTGAGTACAAAACGACCCAACCAATGCCCACGGCGTACAACAGAACACCCAAGACCAACGCAATTCGAAGACCTTTTGTCATCCAATCTGATACTTTTAAAAGTCCTTGATTGATCAGCTGAAAAAATCCTTTGATTTTTGAATATAAATTTTTCATTTTTGAGTCACCTTAATTTTGATTTTCTGAAGGCATCAACCAAGCCAAAACCATGGAGGGCAAGCAGGCTCCCCACATGCAATAAGAAAAAAACACTTGCGTCAAATTTGAACTTTCCAATCCAAGGGTTGACTTGAAAAATTCAGTTTGGTTCACGAAATAATAGACAAAGAAATACAGGAGACCGATAGCGGCCAAGTAACGGTAGGCGTGTAAGTAACCTGCATTACGCACCGAAATTTGTCTTTCGTCCAGCAACTCGTCGGGCGCATCTGCCACATTGCGAACAGATTTGCGCAATTGAAAATAAGCCACCAACACAATGGCCATTAAGAGAATATCCAAGTAGGAACGAACTTTAGGGTGCGGTATGTAAGTTGTGAAGGCCATGACGGTCAAGGCAATCGCTGTCAAAGACACCAGCCATCTCCGATTACTTTGGGAATGCAATGCAGAATGACGGCTGTCATTCAAACTTTTCACAACTTCGTCTCGCGTCACACCCGTAGACCAATAGAACTTTTTCTCTGGCTTTTGGCTCATGTCATTTGCCTTTCGGAAATGGTTTGATTGAAAACAAACTTTGAACGTCTTGACCCAAAACTTCAGCAATTTTGAGTGCCAAGACCAAACTGGGGCTGTACTCGCCTCGTTCTAGATAACCAATGGTTTGATAATGCACACTCACTAGCTCGGCCAGTTGCTGGCGAGACATGCCTAACAACTCGCGCTGCTGGGCAATGCGGTTATAAACTGGTATTTCTTCGTTGCGGCTCATGAATGTAGTATAAATACTATATAGCATTCATGCAACATTTTGCTGAGTATTTTTATACCCTTGATGATTATTTTTAAACCCTTGAATCGGTCTCAGAAAATGACTCGACACTTTTTCAGTCTGCTGTTCTGCCAGTTTTTTTTAACTTTGCAGGTCTTTGCCCAAAGTGCGCCCCCTTTGCCAGTACCTCAGACCGGCAAAATTGAACGGCTTGAAAATTTCCCTTCAAAACATGTCCAAGCACGCCATGTCGATGTCTGGCTGCCTGACGAATTTGAAAAAATTAAATTGTCAGGCCAACGCTTCAATGTGCTTTACATGCATGACGGTCAAATGCTCTTTGACGCCAAAACCACTTGGAACAAGCAGGCTTGGAACGCCGACCAAACCATCACACGTTTAATGAAGTCGGGCCAATTGGCCCCCACCATCATTGTTGGCGTATGGAACAACGGCCAGTTCAGGCACAGTGAATATTTCCCAGAAAAGTTTTTGCCTCACATGCCTGATGCGCCAAGACAGATGCTGATTCAAAAGGGCTTAAGGGACAAGCCCCAATCCGATGCCTACTTGCGTTTTTTGGTCGATGAACTCAAACCCTACATCGACACGAAGTACCCGACCCACAAAGGCCCCGCCCACACAGCCATCATGGGCTCGAGCATGGGAGGGCTTATTTCGATCTACGCATTGAATGAGTATCCAGCGGTTTTTGGCGGTGCTGCAGGCCTTTCAACACATTGGATTGGCATTCACCAACCCAACTCGCACGTTCCACTGGCTGCATACATTTATTTAAGAGACAAATTGGCCAGCCCTCAAACAAACAAAATCTACCAAGATCACGGCACCACTGAACTGGATGCCTTGTATGCCCCTTATCAAAACTTCATCAATCAAATCATTCGCGACAAAGGTTATTCTGAAAGCGGCTCGCAGGCCAATTTCTTAACGCGAGTCTTTGAGGGAACAGGCCACAACGAAAAAGTATGGGCCGATCGATTGGCCATACCTGTGTTGTTTTTGCTTGGCAAATAAGGGCTTCCATTATTCCTATTTTTACGAAGTAATATTCAATTTAATTCAAATTTAAACTGACCATATAAGATTAGACTTTGCATCACATCTTTTTCCCTCTTGGGATTTTTCACTATTAAGGTAAGTATGCAAACAATTGCGCCTTTATGGCTTTGGGTCACGTTTGTTGTCATCGTTCTGGCATCTTTGTTCATTGACTTTGTTGTCTTGCGCAAACAAGGCGCTCAAGAAATTGGCGTCAAAGAAGCATTGAACTGGTCCCTGGTATGGATTGCCTTGAGCTTCATGTTCAATGGTTTGTTTTGGTGGGCCATCAAAGACACCACAGGCTCAACCGAGTTGGCCAACACCAAGTCGCTTGAATTTTTGACGGGCTACCTGATTGAAAAGTCTTTGGCCGTCGACAATATTTTTGTCTTCTTGATGATCTTCACCTACTTTGCAGTGCCCTCCCACTTTCAAAAGAGGGTGCTCATGATTGGCATCATCGGGGCCATTGTTTTGCGAACCATCATGATTTTGGTGGGCGGTTGGTTATTGGCTGAGTTCCATTGGGTTCTCTACGTGTTTGGCGCATTTTTAATTCTCACCGGCATCAAGATGTGGTGGGCTGCTGGTAAAGAACCCGACTTGGATGACAACCCAGCACTCAAGCTCTTGCGCAAACTGATTCCAGTTAGCAAGGACTACGATGGCGAAAATTTCTGGACACTAGAAAATGGCAAAAAAGTGGCGACACCTTTGTTCATGGTCATTTGTTTGATTGCTTTGACCGATGTCATTTTTGCAGTTGACTCTATTCCCGCAATTTTTGCGATTACCAACGACCCCTTCATTGTTTTAACCAGCAATGTTTTTGCAATCCTGGGATTGCGCGCCATGTACTTTTTGCTTGCATCGGTGGCCAACAAGTTCCATTTGCTGAACTACGGACTGGCAGTCATCTTGGTGTTCATTGGTACCAAAATGTGCTTGATCGATTTTTACAAAATTCCTGTAATGGTGTCGTTAGGCGTTGTGGTGGGCATTCTGGCAATAACCATGCTGTTGAGTGTTCGCACTGCAAAGCCAGAAAACAATTGATTTAAGTGCTTTAAAAACACACCCGCTGGTTTACAACTTTTGCTGCAACAATTGTTGAACCAGGGGGTGTTGAACTTTCCGCTCTGTGCCAATGGCAAAAATATGTTCTTTGACACCCTCGCATGCGCCCAAGCGATTCACGGCGTAATGCGCTGTTAAATCTGCATGTACCCACTCAGCTGCCGGAAATACACCCATGCCGTTAGCGCCAAATGTTTTCAAAAGCGCGCTGTCTTCAAACTCACCCACAATGTTTGGCTTGATTGAGCGTTGCTCAAACCAGTGGTCTAAGCGGTCGCGAACAGCCGTGTGAGCCGTTGGCAATAGAACTGGAATTGTTTCTAAGCATTTTGGGAAATTGCGCTGCCCTGCCTTGATCCATTTTGAATTGCCGTACCAGGCAATGTCAGTCACGCCAAGTGCATGGCTGTACAACTTGATGTTGGGATTGAACGTGGCCGGCCTGTCGGACAAAACCACATCCAGTCGATGCAAGGCCAAGTCACCCAGCAAATCGTCCAATTGACCTTCATAGCAAGTCAGTTTTAAATTTTTAACGCCAATGACGGGCAACAACAGACGGTGCGCCACCATTTTGGGCAGGCTGTCACAAATACCAACAGTCAAGCGAACAGCGGGCACACTTGCCGCATCTTTGACGCGTGAAGGCAAATCTTCACCCAACTGAAAAATTTGATCTGCCTGCTTCATGGCCGCTATACCTGCCTCGGTTAGAACCAAGCCACGGCCAGCAGGCTTTAAGAGACCGTAGCCCAATGACTTTTCCAACTCTCTAACCTGTGCACTGACAGTTTGGACTGCCATGCCCAACTTTTCGGCGGCTCTGGAAATGCCGCCCTCTTTGGCAACAACCCAAAAGTAGTAAAGATGTTTGTAATTAAAGTGACTGCTCATGATCAGTTTTATTCAGAATATTAGTTCGAAATTATCTTCTTTTTTCGATTCAATTGACTTCCTAGAATTGCACTGTGCTTAACAATTTCTTCGACCCGGCCATTCTTTTTTTCATATTTGGCATCGTAGCGGGCTTAATCAAATCCAACTTGGAAATTCCTCCACAGATCTCCAAGTTTCTCTCCCTCTATCTGCTCATGGCCTTGGGCTTAAAGGGTGGCTTTGCGCTTTCTCAATCGGGCTTAACCCAAGATGTCGCCAAGGGCCTGGGTGCAGCCATTTTCTTGGCATTTTTAGTTCCTGCTGTGGGCTATCAAATTCTCAAACGAATTACCGGCCCCTTCGATGCTGCCGCCATTGCAGCAACCTACGGCTCTGTGAGTGCGGTGACCTTCATGGCCACTGTGCAGTACTTAGATGGTCAAAAAATTCCGTATTCAGGCCACATGTCAGCGGCAATGGCCGTCATGGAATCGCCCGCCATTTTGTTGGCAGTTTTTTGGGTGAATGGCGTCAGAAAAAAAATCAGCGCAGTGCCGCATGTGCATACGCTGAAACAAACGCTGCACGAATCGCTGACTGACGGTGCACAGTTACTCTTGTTGGGAGCCATGTTGGTGGGCATGCTGTCTGGCGACCAAGGTAAGGCCATGATGTCGCCCTTCTCTGTCGATTTATTCAAGGGCATGTTGGCGTTCTTTCTCTTAGACATGGGCCTGTCTGCCGCCAGAAATTTTCATCATTTGAAAGGTAACTCTCCTTTCCTCATTGCATACGCCATCTTGGGACCCATTGCGCACAGCTTCATTGCATTGATGTTGGCTCAAGCCCTGGGGATGTCATTGGGCGACAGTTTGCTGCTCATGGTTTTGGCGGCCAGTGCGTCCTACATTGCTGTGCCAGCCGCACTCAAACTGGCCATTCCTGAAGCCTCGCCTTCTCTGTACCTGGGTCTGTCACTTGGGCTGACATTCCCCTTGAACATCATTTTTGGCATCCCCTTTTATGACTTTATGGCAAGATGGGTCATCAATTAAGACCTGTCCATGCAAAAAGAAGTTGCTTTTTTAACCTGTCATCACAAAGAAAAAGTGGTCGCACCTGTCTTGCTCAAGCAAGGCTACAAAATTCAGGTGGTCGACAACTTTGACACCGACTCTTTGGGCACCTTCACGGGGGAGGTTGATCGACCGCTGACGCAAGTTCAAACAGCCCTGAAAAAAGCACAACTGGCAACCGAACTCACAAACTGCCGATACGGCTTAGGCAGCGAGGGATCGTTCGGTCCCCACCCTCAAGTTTATTTACTGCCATGGAATTTAGAAGTTCTTGCGCTGTGGGATCGCTTGCATGAACACGCCATTTATGCAATTTTTGGTTCCTCAGAAACCAACTTTTCTTCCGAAAAAATAAACTCGGTTGATCACGCCCTGAGCTTTGCGCAAAAGGTGGGTTTCCCCACCCACGGCCTCATCATTGGTACCCCTCAAGACAATTTTTTTGCAAAAGGTATCCAAGACCCCCAAGCATTGACCGATCGCATTCACGCTGCATTGAAAGTTTCAGCTTCTGTGTGGTTAGAGACCGACATGCGAGCCCATATGAATCCAAGCAGAATGCAAACGATTCAACACACAGCAGAAAAGTTGTCGGCCTTGTTGCAGTCCTTTTGTCCTCACTGCAAGTTGCCAGGTTATGGCTTAACGGAAATGTTGAATGGTGCGCCGTGTGAAATATGCAGCACTCCCACCCGGATTCCCAAAGCAGAGAAATGGAGTTGTTTGCACTGCAATTTCTCTGAAATCCATCCCTTGCTAGAAGTTGCGCCGGCCAGAAACTGTGATGTTTGCAATCCTTGATGAAGGCCTCATCACAATCTAGTCACTACTTCTCTTCGCCTTTTTCGCCAGGATCAAAATCACGCAACAGCTCATAGCGCTGCAGACGTTGCGCTTGAACCATTCTAATGACGCGTTTCATGGGCACCCCTACCAGTGCAAGCGCGTGGGTGGCCAACATGAGAGACCCTTCAATGGTTTCTGGCACCACTTCTGAAGCGCCCGCAGCCTGAAATTTCGCCAAGTCATGGTCATCTTGTGTTCTCACAACCACGGGCACGTGCGGTGCATGTTCTTTCGCCAATGCCAATACTTTGAAGGCGGAGGCGTTGTCCAAGTAAGTGATGACAACAGCACTGGCTCGCTCCAAGCCAACGGCCATCAGTGACTGCAACCTTGCTGCATCACCGTATGCCACTTGGTCGCCATGCGCTAATGCGCGGTTGACCCGGTCGGGATCTAAATCGAGTGCAAGGTAAGGAATGTCTTGTGTCCTTAAAAGCTTGGCCAAATTTTGACCACATCGACCGTAGCCACAAATGATGATGTGCTTCTTTGTGTTGATGCTCTTTTGGGCCAACTGAGTCATCTCAAGCGACTGCTGTAGCCAATCTGTGGCCGACCATTTCATCACCCACTGATTGGCTCGCATGATGATGAAAGGCGTGGCCATCATGGAAAGCACCATGCTTGCCAACACAGGGTTAAACCAATCTGGCGGAATTAAGTTGTTTTGATTGCCAAGTGTCAACAAAACAAATCCAAATTCACCGGCTTGAGCCAAGTAAAGCCCGGTCCTTAAAGAAATGCCCTCGGTAGCTCCGCTAATTCGAGTCAGTGCCGCGATCAAAACAAATTTGAAGGCCACGGGTACAGTGACCAAGAACAACACGAATCCCCAACGATCCCAGATGATGCGCCAATCGAGCATCATGCCAATCGTGATGAAAAACAAGCCCAGCAAGACATCGTGAAAAGGCTTGATATCGGCCTCAACGCGGTGCTTAAATTCTGTCTCGGAAATTAACATGCCCGCTACAAATGCGCCCAGCGCCAGGCTCAGGCCGGCCAATTCTGTGAGCCAAGCAAGCCCCAGCGTAATTAACAAAACATTCAACGCAAACAATTCTTCAGTTTGTCGGCGTGCCACCAACAACAACCACCAGCGCATGAATCGCTGACCGCCTGTAAGCAAGAGCGTGATCAGCACCAGCGCTTTTGCTGCAGCAAAAAATAGGGCTGTCATTAACTGCTCTGGCGGGGCATTGAGGGCTGGAATTAGCACCAGCAAGGGAACCACAGCCAAATCCTGAAACAGCAACACGCCCAAAACGCGTTTGCCATGTTCAGAGTCAAGTTCTAGCCGATCTGACATGAGCTTGATCACAATGGCCGTACTGCTCATGGCCATGGCCCCCGCCAATGTCAAGGCGGTTTGCCAACTCATTCCCCAAAGTGTGGGGGCCATCACACTGAGGAAAACAGACACAGTGGTGACAATGAAAATGGTGAGCACCACCTGGAAAAAACCCAGACCAAAAACAAAATGCCGCATGGCTTTCAATTTGTGCAAATTGAACTCAAGGCCAATGACAAACATGAGGAACACAACACCGAACTCAGCCAAATGGCGGATGCCTTCTGAGTTTTGTGCAAAGGCCAAGGCATTGGGCCCGATGACCACACCAACCACCAGATAACCCAACATAGGGGGCAGTTTGAGGAAACGGCACCCCACCACGCCCAGCACTGCGGCCAGCAAGTACAAAAGGGTTAATTCCAAGGAAGTCATAAGGGACATCCTAACCAAATTAAAAGTCCAATGTGAAATCTGCTGTATCTTTGGCAGATATACCTTTAATTTCTTCAAAAAAATATGTCATAATCGCTGTCTTCGCAATCCGCCCGGGTGGTGAAATTGGTAGACGCAGGGGACTCAAAATCCCCCGCCGCAAGGCGTGCCGGTTCGATTCCGGCCTCGGGCACCATCGATTCATGGCAAGTCGACAGCAACTCATTGCGAAATGAATTTCCTTATCACTCTCATTTTGGCAGTGCTATTCCCAGCACTTCACGTCTTGAACGCTTGGCTGTTCGAGTTTGCCAACTTATCTTCGCATGTCTCCCTCATCTACTTGCCAGCTTTTTTGCGCATGTTCAATATTTTGGTCATGGGTCCCATTTATGGCACTTTGGCTACTTTCATCGGTGGGGTTATTCTTTTGTTTTGGTTCAATGAGCCTTTGAGTCTTGGACTCCTGAACATTGTTGCGTCCTGTGCTGGCCCTTTGATTGCCATGATGGGCTTCAGAATTTATTTCAAACGTCGCATCCAACTCACCTCTCTCAAAGATTTGGCCATCGTGACCGTGGTCTACGCCATCTGCAATTCACTCTTGCACCACGCCATTTGGTCCGTCTTGGACAGTGACCAATTGATTGAAACCAACTCATCTATTTGGATGTTTGTAGGTGACTTGAATGGCGCATTGCTAGGCGCCTATCTGCTCAAGGCCAGCCTCGACTATCTGACAAAAAAAGGCTTTAATTTTTCAGAGCCTTCGCAGCCCAATAACTGAGCGCTATCAGAGGCAAGCTCACGCCAAACGTTGCGCGAATGTGCCATACCTCGGCCACCCACCCGAGTAGCGGCGGGCCTAATAAAAAAATCACAAATGAGGTTTGCGCCAATGCAGCAACATTGACCGCTGCTGGTCGGTCCGTTCTCTGTGCAGCAGCTGACATGGCCAAAGGGAAAATAGCACTGGTGCCAACACCCATGAGGCCAAATCCCAATAGGGCGACCCAATCAACTTGCCCCCATGTAACCAGGCAAACTCCAACAGCCAAGATAAGGATTAAGCATCTGGACACTTGAACGGGATCAAATTTTTCGACAAATTGATCGGCGAAAAATCGCGTGATCGCTTGTGTGCTTGCCCCAGCGGCTACGGCCATACCGCAGATAAAAGGACTGCTAGCAAAGACGTCACGCATGTAGATGGCAGACCAATCGATGCCTGCGCCTTCCATCATCATGGGGGCTAAAGTTGCAATGACCAAGACCAAAATAAACGGCGTGGGCCACGCAAAACGCTTCGAAGAATGTTGAAAATCAACACCTTCCAAATGCCTCCTATGGGGCGATGATTCAAATTGTCCCAACATCAAAATGGTCGCAACGCAGACAAAAACAACCATCAGCGACAAATGACTCTGAGGGCTTAACCCCCACTCAGCCGCCAACCCACCCAAAATACCCGCGCACGCAAAGCCTAAACTCCAAAATCCATGAGCTCGATTCATGAGGCGACGACCAACCACATGTTCAACACGATCAGCCTCTA
>JACCDI011824378.1_pt1 | contig 19421 bp, 9 predicted proteins | sample 7442791 | NCBI WGS metagenome assembly JACCDI01 (sample SAMN15323434, study PRJNA562643) | freshwater metagenome | isolation source: river surface water | place: USA:Blue River Watershed | collected 2017-08-15
ATGTCCTGGTGCGCGGCTTGGGTCGGTGCCATGGCAAGGTGAGGCTTCAATGTGGTGCATGAAGTCTCACCGAAGCCGGGTCGGCGAACAATTCAGATTTTCGCAAGCAGGGCTTAGGGGCGAATTAAGCGCCCCAAGCCCTTGATTTGAAAAAGAAAATCCGCCGGAAAAATCAGTGGTCAGACCACCTCGGCAGCCTTCTTGGCCACGCCTTCGGTTGCGCCCATCGCTGCGCCTTCGGACACCAGCAGCTCGACCAGTTCGCGTGCAAACAGTGGCAAGGCCTGCATGCTGCGGATGCAGATCTGCAGCTTGCGCACCGCCCACTCGTCGCTGATCTCGACCATGCGTATGCCCATGCTCTTCGCATGACGCGACGCGGCCGAGTACGGCACCACGCCGATGCCGACGTTGGCGTCGATCATGCGGCAGGCGGCCTCGAAGTTGCCGACCTGAATGCGGATCTTGATCTGACGATGCAGCGCATTCGCTGCCTGCGCGAGGAAGGAATGGATGGCGCTCGCTTCCACCATGCCGACGAAGTCATACGCCAGCGCCTCGCTGAACTCGATGCGCTCGCGGCTGGCCAGCGGATGGCTCTCCGACGTCACCAGTACCAGACGGTCTTCCTGGAACGGCAGCACCTCGAGGCCTTCGGTGCGCACATTGCCGGCGACAATGCCGACATCGACCTTGCCCTCGGAGACCGCGCGCACGATGTCATGCGACAGCCGCTCTTTCAGGTCAACGTTCACGTCCGGATGCGACGCGAGGAATTTAGGCAGCAGCGCCGGCAGGTATTCGGCAATCGCGGTGGTGTTGGCGAACATGCGCACATGACCGCGCGAGCCCTTCACATACTCGGCGAGGTCGCCGCGCAGATCGGTCAGTTGCTGCAGCACGAGCCGCGCGTGATGCATGAAGGCCTGTCCCGGCGGGGTCAGGGTCACGCCCTGGCTGGTGCGATACAGCAGCTTCACGCCCAGCCCCTCCTCGAGGTTCTTGATCCGGATCGATGCCGCCGGCAGCGACATGTGGGAGCGCTCGGCACCGCGCGTGAGGCTGTTGGCCTCCGCGATGTTGACGAACAACTTGATATCGGGGAGGTCGAAATGCGCAGCCATGTGAAGATCTCTTTCGTCGGTTTTTTATATTGGTCATTGCCGCCGGCGATGGTGTGCCTGCAGCCGCCACAGTCGCCCACGGGTCGCGCGGGCGCCTGCTGTTTTTTCAACCAAAGACCGGGAATGTCTGAAACTGAGATCCGAGCAGCGATTTGCTGTCGGCGTGTCCCAGCCAGCCCTCGATCAGCGTCGCGTAAACGCGCCGGAAGTCCGTGGTGAACCGAAGGTTACCACCTTCGTCGAGGTCCGTGAGCGATGGCGCATTGCCATAATGGCCACCTTTCACCTGTTTGCCAATGATGTACATGTGGTTCGCCGTGCCGTGGTCGGTGCCCAGATTGGTGTTTTCCGCGGCGCGGCGGCCGAACTCGGAAAAGACCAGGATCGTCACGTCATCCGCGCGGCCGATGCGCTCCATGTCCTTCATGAAGCCGGCCACTGCATCCGACACGTACGACAGCAGGCGCTGGTGCTGGTCAGGCTGCTGCACATGGGTGTCGAACGCATTGTGGCGATAGGCCGCATAGAACAGCCGCGACGGCAGGCCGGCGTGGATCATCGCCGCCACCTTCGGCAGATCGACCGGGATGATGCCGTAGTCGACCGGGGTCTTGTAGTTGTCCCAAGCGGCGCGCACCAGTGCCGACGCTTCTTTCGCGCTCTTCGCGATTTCGTCGAGGTACTTTTGCGAGGGCGTCTTCGCGCTGCCATCGCCGCCCATGTCGAGCAGCGCGCGGCTCTGGCGCAGGCCCTTGCGCGCGAAGCGCTCGGGATCGTCGAACACCACCGGCACGTGGCGCTCGGCAGTCACGGCCAGCGACTGGCGCTCGTCGATATTGACCAGAAAGTTGGGCGTCAGCTTCGGGTCGATCGCATCGGCCACGCGGCCCAGCCAGCCATATTGCTCGCCGCCGTTGGGCACGCCGGTGTGCCAGTAGGCCATCGACGTGAAGTGCGAGAACGACGGCTGCTCGTAGCCGCAACCATGGATGATCGCCATGCGGCCATCCTTGTACAGCTTCTCGAAGCCGCTCATGCTGGGATTGAAGCCGTAGTGATCATCGATCTTGCGCACCTTGTCGGCACGGATACCGATGCGCGGTCGCAGCTTGTAGTACGCATCGTCGGCGTAAGGCACCAGCGTGTTCAGGCCGTCATTCGCGCCCGACATCTCGAGCACGACGAGGATGCGCTTGTCCTTGTTACCGGCAGAGGCTGCATGGGCCGGCATGAACGGCATCATTGGCAGACCGGCGGCGATGCCAGCGCCGGCCAGCGCCTTCAGCAGGTCACGGCGCGAGTAATTCGTGTGGTGGTGGTTCATGGTCATGTTCCGCTTCTTGTACGGTTATCCCTGGTGGGGTCGATGTCCTTCTCCGCGCTCAGCCGAGCTGATAGCCCGGCAGCGACAAGATCACGTGCAGCGCATTGCGCAGCGCGTCTTCCATGTACGAGTCCGCGTGCTTCAGGTCCGCCGTGCCGAGGTCCTCGGCCAGCATCTGTGCGATCTTGTCGCGGCGCGCCGCATCGACCGGCACCGACAGGAAGCGCAGCACCAGATGGTCCACCGCCTGACGCGCGGTGGTGCAACCGGCGTCGCGCATCATCTGCGACAACCCGAGCCGGGCCGGGGCGCGCGGTATCGGCTTGACCTTCTCGATCGCCTTGCGCCATGCGTGATAGCTGGCAAGCCGCGTGTTGAAGTCTTCGTCGCGGTCATTCTGCATCGACATCGAGGTCACGTCCTTGCCATCCGGCTTGGTCGCGGTAGTCACATCCGCACCCATCGCGAGCTTGTCAGCCACCGGCACGATGCCATAGCGGTCATTCGGCACGCGATCATTCGGCACGAAATCGATCTGCGGGTACACGGTCTCATAGACGAAGTTGCCGCGCACCAGCAGCAGGCCCGGCGTGATCCATGCCTTGCCGCTGGCCCAACCGGCGACATTAGGCGGGAACAGCAGCTTCTGGCCCATCGATTCCGTCAGCTCGTTGAAGTCGGGGATGCCCGGCACTTCCTTCAGGCCCATCTTTCGGTAGGTGGAAATCACCAGCTCGACCGGCGGCTTGATGCGGGTGCCGACCGACGCATCGCTGTAGAAATCCCTCGCCAGGAACACGGTCTCGAGGAAAGGCGCGATCTCGTACTTCGAATCACGCAGCAGCTTGCCCAACTTGACGCGCATCTCCGGCGTGACGTCTTCGCGCACGAAGTACTTGTAGATCTTGGTCGCGATGTATTCCGAGGTCACCGGCTTCGACAGGATGATGTCGATCACCTGCACGCCATCGAAATTGCCGGTCTGGCCAAGCACGGTCTTGGGGCCGGCGTCATGGCGCGACGGGTCGATCACGAACTTCAGGCCCTGGTAATTCCAGCCGGTGAAGGCGCGCGCCGCTTCGCGAATGTCCTGCGCGCTGTAATTGCCCACGCCCATCGAGAACAGTTCCATGATCTCTCGCGCAAAGTTCTCGTTCGGCGCGCCCTTCACGTTCACCGCCGCATCGAGATAGGCCAGCATCGCGGGATCTTGCGCAACAGAGATCAGCAGGTCGCGGAAATTGCCGGTGGCCTTCGCGCGCAGCATCATGTTCTGCTGCAGCATCTTGCGATAGTCGCGGACCTTCTCGTCGCCGGTCGCGAAATGGCCGTGCCAGAACAGGGTCATCTTCTCTTCCAGCGGTCGTTGCGTGACCAGCATGCGATGGGCCCACCAATAAGCAATGCGCTGGCTCTCGAGCTTGGTTGCGCGTACCCAGTACAGGAAACGATCAGCCACCTGCTGCAGCTTGCGATTGCCCTCCGGCTTGGCCTTCACGCCCAGCGATTCGCCGGTTGCCTTGCCGAGATCGGTCGCGGCCGGGCGCGACGGTGCAAAAGGCTCGAGGCCCGGATCGAACGCCCCCGACTCGTCGAAGGCCGGCAGATTGTCCTTGATACGCTGGTATCGGACCAGCGAGCGCACGGCCTCGGCCGGCGTCATCGCTGCCAGCTTGTCGACCTCGGCCGGCGTGCCGCCGAAGCCGGCGCGCTCGAGCAAATGCGCGGCGCGCTCACGGCTCCAGGCCGCTGCAGGCAGCGGGCGCAGGTCGTCTTGCCAGTCAGTATGAGCGGGTGCGGGTGCAGCCTGCACGAGCGCAGCCGCGCTCAGGCCGAGCGCGACGGCGACATTACGTAAGGTTTTCATCATGGGAAGGAGTGATGCGGGAAAGGCGAGCGGTGCTACGCCAGCGGCCTGCGAAACCGCTTGGGCTCGCCATGCCGACAGCGCTGGTCGGTGATGTCTCATGAAATGATGGTTCCGCTTTTGGCGGTTCCCCCGGTGCGTGTTTTGTATTTTTGAACCGGAGATTACGGGGCGCGTGCTATGTTAACAATACGCAAAATCATGATTTGTGCGGCGCCGCACACGAAAAATTATCCAAGCATTCATGAAAAGAATTCTGGCCGCCTGGCTGCTGTCGGCCATCCCGGCATGCCTGCCTGCGCCGGCCTTTGCGCAGGCGCGGATCTACGGGCTTCTGGATCAGGGACTGGTGGGCGGCTTCGGCCAGCACATTCCCGCGTCCGCCAACGACCTGCGCCACAACTGGTACGCCGGCAACGGCAGCGGCATGCGACAGAACTACACGTCACGGCTGGGCTTCGAGGCCTATGAAGACCTCGGCGGCGGCAACAAGCTCGAGGCCAGGCTGGAGGGGACGCTGGATGCGCACCACGCATTCTATTTCGACCGTCATGCGACCATCGGCATCTACGGCAGCTTTGGCAGCCTGCGGTTTGGCCGGACGCGCGACCTGATCAATGGCATAGCCAGCCGCGTCGACCCGTTTACCAATGACGGTCTGGTGCAGGACAAGATCCTGCTCGCGCAGATGGCCGCCATCGGCGGCTTTCGCATCCCCAATTCCGTCACCTGGTTCAGCCCGGTCAGTCAGGGCTGGCAGGCCTCCGTGCAATTCGGCGCGCGCCAGCAAGCAGCGGACGGCAATTCGTTGAAGATGGTGCTGACCTGGGATGCGGACAACTGGGGCTTGCACGCCGGCGTCGACATGCCGGGCCGGCACCAGCTGGCCAACGGGTACTACAGCTTCGGACCGCGCGCGCGCAACTATGTCGCCGGCGTGCACAGCAAGCTCGGCAAGGCGAAGCTGGCCACCGAGCTGCTCTACTCCACCCGCGACATGCATGGCGGTGGTACCGACCCGTCCTTCCCGCGGCCAGACGCCAGCCCGTGGGGCTGGATAGGCACGGCGCGCTTCCCGGTCACCAGCGGTCAATTCAAGCTGGTGCTGGTGCGCAGCGAACAGGTGTTCAGCAAATTCGGTGTCTGGCAGCCGGTCGAAGAGATCGGCGGGGGCTACGAGCATTACCTGTCGCCGGACACCATGCTCTACCTGCAGCTTGGACATGAACGGCGCTCCGGCGGCGGCCATTGGCATGCGGGGCTGTTCAAGCGCTTCTGAAGCGAGTTTCTGAAGCGCGTTTCTGATCCGGTCTCACGACCCGTGCAAGCTTGCCGGATTTCCCGCACAATCGCGAAAAAAATGAAACGCGGCGGCAAGCGCCGACCGCACCACGTCCCGGGACCTGATCATGAAACTTCACCCTTCCGTCCGCCGCGCGTTGCTGGCGACAGCCGGCATCACCGCGCTCGGCCTGGCTGGCCTCGCCACCGTCGTCACCGCGGCCGATACCGACCAGGCGCTGCTCGATCGCGCGAAAACCCTGTTCAGCCCGCTGCCCGAGCATGCGCGCGTCGACGATTATCCGCATTCCAAAGACCGCATCGAGCTCGGCAAGATGCTGTTCTTCGAGACCCGCGTATCCGTCGATGGCAGCACCAGCTGCGCGTCCTGCCACAGCCCGTCTTTCCATGGTGCGGACTCGCGCGCGCTGTCGATCGGCGTGCATGGCCAGAAGCTGCCGCGCAATGCGCACACCGTGTTCAATACGCCGCTGCTGGTCGCACAGCACTATGGCGGCAACCGGCACACGGTCGAAGAACAGGCGCTGAAGGCACTGACCAGCCCGCTCGCCTATGGCAACAAGACTTTCGAGGAAGCCGAAGGGCGGATGAAAGCGCTGGGCTATGCGCCGTACTTCGAAAAAGCCTTCCCGAACGAGAAAGACCCGGTCAGCGCCGAGCACTGGTCGATGGCCATCGGCTCCTTCGAGCGCACGCTGCTGACGCCAGCGCCATTCGACGCCTACCTGAAAGGTAATACGAAGGCCATCAGCGCCGAAGCAAAGATCGGCCTCGAAAAATTCATGAGCTACGGCTGCGCCGGCTGCCACAACGGCTCCACCGTCGGCGGCCAGAGCTTCCAGAAGTTCGGCCTCACCGAAGACTACTGGAAGGCGACCGGCAGCGTCGAGATGCCGGAGCTGAAAGGCCGCGATATGGGCCGCTGGCACGATACAAAGAAGGAAGAGGACAAGTTCATCTTCAAGGTGCCGCAGCTGCGTAACGTTGCGATGACACCGCCCTACTTCCATGATGGCAGCGTCGACAAGCTGGACGACGCGGTGCGTATCATGGCGCGACTGCAGCTCGGCCGCCAGCTGAGCGATGACGATGTGAAGCACCTGGTCGCCTTCCTCCACACGCTGACCGGCGAGGTGCCGAAGCACTTCGCGATCGCACCGGTACTGCCGGTCGCGCCTTACCGCAACTGAGCCCTGCGCAACGAAGCGGGCCTCATTGACAAACATGAGGCCCGCGCACGCGGTTTTTACATACGAAAGCAAGCGACAGCGAAAGTCGCTCACTTTCAGCGCCGCCCCTTGCCGTCGCTGCCCCCTTCGAATATAAAGTACATATCCATTGCCACCTACAAAAAAGGGACACTCCCAATGAAAGGCATTGTCTTTCGCGAGTTCATCGACATGGTCGAGGACCAGTTCTCGCTTGAGACTGCGGACACGATCATTGCGGCATCCGAGCTGTCGACTGACGGCGCCTATACCTCGGTCGGCACCTATCCGCACAGCGAGATGGTCTCACTGGTCGTCAACCTGTCGAAGCAGACCGGGCAGCCCGTGCCGGCGTTGCTGAACCATTTCGGTCGCCATCTGTTCAAGCGCTTCACGGTCATTCACCCGCAATACGTCACCAGCTACCAAAGCGCCTTCGAGCTGCTCAAGCAACTGGACGGGAACATCCACGTGGAGGTGAAGAAGCTGTACATCGACGCGGAACTGCCGTCATTCACCTATGAAGCACTGCCCGACGGGGGCATGCACTTCGACTACCGGTCGCACCGCGCACTCGCTGATTTCGCCGAGGGCCTGATCGAGGGATGCATCGCGCATTTCGGCCATGCGATCACGGTCAGCCGCACCGACCTGCCTGCCGATGAACAGGGTGCGCACACGCGCTTCACGCTAACCCGGAGTGCGGATGCCCACACCGGATGAGATATACCAGCGCCGGCTGGAACGCGAGACAAGCGCGCGCAAGCAGGCCGAGGCGCTGCTCGAGCAAAAAAGCCTGGAGTTGTTCCTCGAGGCGCAAGAGCGCCAGCAGGCACTCGACGCGCTGCGCGACAGCCAGCAGCAACTCGCCTGGCAGGCCGCGCATGATGCGCTCACGGGTGTCCATACGCGCAAGGCGATGCTGGAGCGGCTCGAAGAAATCATCGCGCATGCAAGGCGTCACGGCCACCCTGTCTGGGTCGCGTTCATCGACCTCGATCGCTTCAAGTACGTCAATGACCGCTACGGTCATGCCATTGGCGACCGCCTGCTGGTCACGATCTGTGGCCGGCTGCGCGAGGTGTTGCGCCGCGAAGACCTCATCGGCCGCTACGGTGGCGATGAGTTCATCCTCGTGCTGCAAGGCGATGCGCGCCACGAACTGAGCACCCAGGCCATCGACCGTATCATGGCCGCTGTGTGCGAACCGCTGTCTTTCGACGGCTATACGCTGCAGATCACGTCCAGCATCGGCATTGCCACCTTTCCGACCGATGGCGATCAGCCGGATATATTGATCGAGCGTGCCGACGCCGCGATGTACCGAGCGAAGGAATCGGGTCGCAACCTCTACCAGTTCTACAACGCCGAAATCCATGCACGCGTGCAGGAACGCGCGCTGATCGAGAGCACGCTGGCACCGGCTTTGACCGCCGGGCAGATGGTGCTGCATTACCAGCCGCAAGTCAGCCTAACGGATGGCAAGCTGATCGGTGCCGAGGCACTGATACGCTGGCAGCATCCGTCGCTGGGCCTGCTGCTGCCGGACCGCTTCATTCCGCTGGCAGAAGAAAGCGTACAGATCAATCGCATCGGCGCGTGGGCGTTGAACGAGGCCTGCCAGCAATGCGCGGCCTGGCATCGTGTGGGCCTCGGCCGGCTGCGCATCGCGGTCAACCTGTCGTTGCGGCAGCTGAACGGGCTCGAGCTGATCAGGCTGGTCGATGACGCGCTGTCCGCGTCCGGCCTGCCCGCCGATTGCCTGGAACTGGAACTGACCGAGAGCCTGATGATGACCAACATCGAGCTGACGCTCGAGACCCTGCATGCGCTGCATGAACGCGGCGTGAAAGTGGCGCTCGATGATTTCGGCACCGGGTATTCCAGCTTCGCGTATCTGAAACAGTTGCCGCTGTCCTGCCTGAAGATCGACCGTCAGTTCATCGTCGGCCTCGGCGAGGAAGGCAGCTCAAAGGATGGCGAAGTCATCGTGCGCGCATTGGTGCAACTCGCGCATAACCTCGGCCTGAGCGTGATCGCCGAAGGCGTCGAGACCCGTGCCCAGCTGGACATGCTGCATGCGCTCGGCTGTGACGAGATGCAGGGCTGGCTGTACAGCCGGGCGCTGTCGGCTCCCGCATTCGAAGCGCTGGCAGCCGGGCATCGGGATGAAGATTGGAGATCAGGCGCAGCACAGGCTGCTGGTGTCCGTGGACCCCAGCTTTCGCTGGGGTGACGAAGTTATTGGCTAGCCGCATTAGACAGTCGCCCCAGCGAAAGCTGGGGCCCATGTCTGCTGTCTGAAAACTTCTGTCAGGCTGGACCCTGTGGCCGGCACCGGCTATTTCAGCGTCGTCAAACAAACATCCCGCCCATCCGCCGGCACCTTCTCGGAGAACAGCCGCTTGATCGGCACCCACACAATGGAGGTCGCCAGCCGCACCGCGGTCTCGATCACGTCACCCGGATTGGGCCCGATGTCATAGTCAGTAAAACTGCCGCGCACCTCGATCGGCGTGGCCAGGCTCAGGAATTGTGCGGCCTTCGCCTGCGGCTGCAGGCGCATGTGCAGCTTCTCGCTGTCGAAATCGATCGCGGTCGTGCCAGTCACCCGCATGCGGCTGGTATCGATCACGAGCTGCTTTTGCGCGAGCTTGCCGTCGTTCAGCGCGAAACGTCCGATCGCGCAGTTCACCGTTGATTCATTCTTCGGATCCACCGTGGGCAACAGCGCCACCAGCAGGTTGACCGCCCACAGGTCGAACACGCCAGCGCGCAAGTCTTTCGGCCACACCGCGAAATCAATGCGGCCGTTGCCATGCGCGAGCATCTGCGACAGCCGCGGCGCGCGTGAGCTGACATCCATCTTCAGCGAGAAGCGGCCATCGAGATCGCTGTCGGGCTTCAGCCTGCGCCCGAGGACGCCGTAATTGAAATTGTCGACATCGAGCTCCAGGTCGGCCAGCACCTCCTTGTCGCGCGGCTCATAGGACAACGCCAGCTTCGCCTGCCCGCCCGGCATGTCGACCTGCACCGGCCCGATCTCGGCGCGGCCATTGGCGAGCTTCGCGCTCAGTTTCCCCTGCCCCAGCTGGTCCTTGCCGGACAATACCTGGTCGACCTGCACCGTCAGCGTCGCGTCGGCTTTCTTCAGCGCTTCGGGGCTCAGCAGCGCCTGCACCTGATCACTGGTCTCGAGCGCCTTCTTGCGCAGCGCCTCGGCATCACTGGCGTCGTCCTTCGCGTTGTCGCTGGCTTTTTCCTTGTCCTTGTCCTTCCCGGCCTTGCGCGCGTTCCTGTCCTTGTCGGCATCGTCACCGATCGCCGACCAGCCATCGAGCTTGAAATCATCCAGCTGTATCAGCGGCGCCGCCAGCGCGATGTCGAGCTTCGCGCGCCCGCTGCCGGTATCCATGCGGCCGCGGCCTTTCAGCGAGCTGCTGCCGACCTTCAGCAACATGTTGTCCACCGCATAGCCGCGTGCGCTCATCTTGAAGCGGCCCGCAACCGACCACGGCCCCCATGGCGGCAGTGATACCCTCAGCAACTTGTCGAGCCGGTCGAACCTTTCGCCGTGCAGTTCGAGTGCCAGTTCCACATCGCGTGCATCGATATCGCGATCCATGCTGCCCGACAGCTGCAGCCTGCTGCCCGCAGCGTCCAGCTGCAGGTCAAACGGCACGCGCCGCGCGGGATCGGCCAGATCTTTCGCGGTGGCGCTCTTCAGCGTCGCCTGCACCGGTTGATTGTCGATGCTGCCTGCGATCTGCATGCGGATGCGCTCGCCCGGCGCCGCCGATAACGACAGGCGATCGAGCACTGCGCGCAGCTCGGTGCCGGTATTCGGGTCGCGCAATGCCAGCTTGCCAGTCACCGCCTCGCCCTGCAGCCTGGCGTTCGCCACCAGCGCCGACAGCTGGCTCGAGCGCGTGTCGAGATAGAGCGCCACGCGGTCGAGGCTGGCGTCGATGTTCTTCGCCAGCTTCAGCTGCCGCGCCAGCAGACCGACATCCACTTTTGCCGCCGACAGCCACAGCTGCGCATGCGGCTCGGCCGTGCGCAGGTCCAGCATGACCGCACCCTCGTACCGCGTGCCCGACACATTCGCAAAGAAAGGCGAGCTCTGCATGTAGCCATCGCGCACGCGTCCATCGAAGCCCATCTCGCCCAGCACCAGCTGCGTGCCTCGTATATCGCGCGCGCGCACCCGCAGGTCGGCATCGTCCAGCACCAGCTTGCCGGGGAGGATGGGGATGTCCAGCGTCGGCGTGCGCTTGTCCTTTGCCGCAGCCGGCTTTGCTGTCGTGCCCGTGCCGAACAAGCCATCGAGCTGCTGCACGTTCACGCTCGCGATATCGATCAATACCGACAGATGCGACTTGTCGGCCACCTGCTCCTGGTCGATATCGGAATACGCGCTGCTGTCGCCGACCTGCAGCACCAGCTGCGACAGCGACCATTTCTGCGGCGTGCCGCGCAGCCTGCCGGCCAGCGCGATCGGCAGCGTCGAGTCCGGACGCAAGCCCAGCCAGGCCGCGACATCGCCAGCCTTGCCGGCGCCGAGGCTGAACGAGAAATCCGCTCTTTGTCTCGCGCCATCGATCACACCGGAAAAACGACCGGCGATATTCCCGGATTGCAGTGTCAGCGTGACCGGTGACGCGCCCTTGTCCATCGCCGAGATCAGCGACTCACCGGATAAGCTGGCCAGCAGCGGCTTGCCCAACAGCGTGCCCCTGAACTGACCGGCCAGGGGCTGCTTGCCGGCCACGCGCATCGTCAGCGTATCCACCGTGAAGCCTACGCGCTTCCCGGCCCGGTCGGCGCTGCCACGCTTGTCACTGCTGTCACTGCCGCCGCTGTCGCCGCTGCCATAGCTGAGCCGGCTGTTCACCAGCTCGGTGTCGATCGCGAGAGAGCGCATCAACTCACGCCCTTGCCTGCCGCGTGCAGCAATGCTCAATTGCAGGCGTCCGAGACGGCCTTCGATGCCGGGCAAGCCGGTCAGCAAGTGCGCAAGGCCGCCAACGTCGGCATCCTGCGCGCGCAAAGCGATCCGCAACGCAGGCTCTGCTGCACTCGCATCGGCGTCGACCTGCCCCTTCAGCGGCACGCCCTCGACCACCGCCTCAACGGGCACGCTGAGTTTGCCGTCGGCCAATTTCAGCTTCAGCGTTGCATGGTCAATGCGGCCCGGCAGGCTCAGCCACTGATCGACCGACAGGCTGAGGTCGGCATCGGCCTCCTTCATCGCCTCGAGGTCGAGCGTGGCATTCGACAGGCTCTTGTACAGCGCCAGCCAGTCGGTCGGTGGGTCTTGCTCGCTGTCCTGTCCGAGGAAAGGCCGCAGATCCAGTGTCGCGAAGCGCAAGTCACCGCGCAGCAGCGGCCGCTCGCCGCGGGTGTCGATACCCATGCCGCCACCCAGCACTGATTTGCCGAGCATGCCGGACAGATCGGACAGCTCGATGCGGCCGGGTCGCACACGGAGTGCGCCCGACACGCCGGCGGTGCCGGCATCCGGCAGCGGCACGCCGAGCAATTTTCCGAAGCTGGCGAGATCCGGCGCGCCGAGGCCGAAGCGCAGCTGGCTGTCGGTCTTGCTCAGTGTGCCCTGCACCGACAGCCGGCCGCCGGCAAAGTCCAGCGTCAACGACAAGGGCCAGCCGGCGCGACCGGTAACGAGATCGCTCCAGCTGCCGCCATCGACCTGAAGCGCATACGGCCATCGCTGCTCGACCTTGCCCTCGGCATGCAGCACGAGCTTGCCGCCTGCAGGCGCGCTGGCTTCCAGCGTATCGAGCGTGGCCTGCATCGGCCTGCCGTCGTCGCCGCGATAACTGACACGGATATTCTTCAGCGCGACGCGCCGGATGTCGATGGCGGCGGCATCGCTGGCACTGAAGCCGGCGTCGTCGCCGGCAGGGGCCGTGAGCTCGGGCGCATCGAGCGCTGGCTGCGGCGCGGCGAAGGTCCAGTTGTTGCTGCCGTCTTCGCGCTGTACCAGTGCGAGGCTCACATCGCTGGCCGCCAACGTGTCGGCACGCAGGCGTCCGTGCAGCAGCGGCCACAGGTCCAGCTTCACCTGCAGTTCACCGACGCGTACGAAATCCTCGTCCACCGCGTCGAAACCGCGCGGCTGCAGCAGCCTTGCATCGCGCAGCAGCAGGGCCGGCTTGAGGCTGATGCGCAGCTTCACATCACCGTCGAGCTTTAGCTCGCGCCCCAGTTGCCGTGACGCGAGCCGCGACACACTGCCGCGCCAGGCTTCGCCATTGATCTCGATGCCGATGAACAGTAGCCAGGCCACGGCCAGCGTCAGCGCGGCCAGCAGCGCCAGCACCCAGGCCAGGCCCGAGCGTGGCCACAGCCGGCGGCCGTGCGACAGGAGCTTCATGACAGGGTCAGCAGGCATGGGCAAAGCTGGACAGGGATTGCAGGAGTTTTCATTCGCGACCGTACGCGACACGAGCGCGACCGAGTACGGATCTTCGAAGTGCGCCGCGCATGGCCAACGATGCCTAAAGGATAACTCACTGTGGGATAAGCGGCTTCCGGCGAGAAAGCTCGGTTACACTACAGGAAACCTACAAAAAAAAGAATCAGGAGTAGCAATGGCGACGGTGCAGCGCGCGCTTTGTGCAATGGTGGCATGCCTGCCGGGTCTGGCGATGGCTGCCCTCAATGATATTTTCCCGACCGATCATATCGCCCTGCCCGACGGCAAGAAGAACGTTGCGCTGTACGCGCTCCATCAGAACAACGTCGGCCCTTACAAGAACGGTGACAAGCAGAGGGACGGCGAGATCACTGCCAACCTGTATGCGCTGCGGATCGGCAAGCATTTTTCTTTCGGCGAGAACGGCAAGTACACCTTCGGTCCGTTGGCGGTGCTGAGTTGGGGCGAAGGCACGCCGAATGCGACGCTGCGCGCGACCGGCCTGAAGGAAGCCTCGGGCTACGGCGACCTGCGCGTCGGTTCCGCGGTCTGGTTCCATATCGACCGCGAGAACCGCGAATATGCGATGGTGTCCGCGTCGGCGATCCTGCCGACCGGCACCTACGACAAGACCCGGGCGCTCAACTATGGCGAGAACCGCTACCGCTATGTGCTGGCGGCCGGCTGGATGCGCTCGCTGAGCGACAAATGGGTGGTCGACTTCGCACCCGAGATCGTCTACTACGGCGACAACAAGGAATACCTCGGCAACCGACGACTGTCGCAAGACATCTCGTACGCACTGACGGGCATACTGCGTTATCGCGTCACACCGGCCTTCCAGCTGTATGGCGGCACCGTCCTCAACGGTGGCGGTGCGTCTCAAGTGATTGGCTACCCTGCGCTGAACCAGGCGGCGCCGGGCAACACCCGGGTCTATGCCGGCATGATGCTGATCGACGCCGGCAAACAGCAACTGCACTTCCGGTATGCGCGCGATGCGTCGATCGACAACGGCTACCGTTTGGGCGACGAGGTCGCGCTGCGCTACTCGGCTTTCTTCGACTGAAACATCGCAGAGGCACATGGGTCCCAGCTTTCGCTGGGACGACGGTGTTTACGTAGCCTGGACTCGCGCAGGAATGACGTTGGCTAGCATCATGCCTGCGCAATCAACGGCTTCAGTAATCCAACCCGCGATCAGCGATTGCTCGAGATCTGATCCGGCTTGTTCAGCTGCAGCGTGACCGTCTTCGATTCGGTCTTGCCGCTCTGGTCCGTCAGCGTGATGCGGATACGGAACACTGCATTCTCCGGCACGTTATCACCGACGCGCAGCTTGATGCTCTGGATCAGCTTGTCATAGTCGGCTGCGCTGGCCTCGCCGGACAGCGTGACCTTGCCCGCGCTGTTGTCGACGCGCGCAGGCACTGCGTTCGACGTTGCCGGCGCCACCTCGATCGTGGTGTTGCCCGACGCGAAGCCGTCCACCACCTCAAACGACGCACTCTGGATCACGTTCGCCTTCGCCGATTCATTCAACGCGATCGCCTTGCCGACCGGGATCACATTGCGCGCCGATTGCGTCAGCGGCACCTGGCTGACCTTGATCATCGAATTACCGCTGTCGCCACTGCTGCTCTGGTCGGTCGCCAGCAGGATGCCCGGACCGCGTGCGCCCGATGACGAACCCGACGACGCCGATACCGCATTGCCGCGCGCCGACGCCAGGCTTTCCATCGGCGCCTTCGGATAATCCACGCCCGCCGGACGCGGATCCGGCACCAGAATGATGCCGCCCAACGCGAACATCAGCGTGCCCGGCTTCAGCTTGATCGGGCCGCCGGTAGCGCGAGCGTCGAACATACCGGAAGCATTGATGTTCCCGATCGTCATGTCGCCGACGCCATCACGCAGTGTGATCGCAGCGCCGGTGGCCGTCACGGTGCCGACGAAATCATTGGTCTTGTTGTCCAGCGATACATTGCCCGAGGCGCCCGTTACTGGATCCTTGGTATTCACCGTCGTATCGCCCTTCACTACCAGCTTCGCGGTCGGCGTCTGTGTGATCGCGGTGCCCAGCGTGTTCAGTGTCAGGTCGGTCTTCACGTCGACGTCGCCCAATATCAGCGGCGATGCGCTGAGCAGATTCACATTGTTCGCGGCCAGCAGCACCGGGCCGGTGAACTGGTTGGTGGTGTTGGTCAGCATCACGTCCTTGGCCGTATCGAACTTCGATTCACCGCCAACGCTCAGCAACGCATTCACGGCCTGGCTGATGGTGTCGGCAGCCTTGACCTCGAAATCATTCGTCACATTGACCGTTCCCAGTGCCACGGTCTGCGCGCTGGTCAGCTTCGCGTCGTCGGCGAGCAGGCTGCCGATGGTCAGCGCGCTGGCCGCCTTCAGCTCGACCCACGCTGCCGTTGCGTTCACGGTGCTGCTGAAGCTGTTGCTCGTATCCGCCAGCGTCACGGTGCCGGTACCGGCCTGCAGCGCGGTCGTACCGGCCACGGTAATGCCGCCGGCCTGCTGCGTCAGGTTGCCGTTATTGGTGTTGACCGTCAGCGCGCCGGTCGCGACATTGTTCGTCGTGGTGCCAACGGTACCGGTACCGAGGATCAGGTTGCCGTTGCTGGTCACGTCCAGCGTGTTGGCGATCGCCAGGTTGGCCAGCTCCAGTGCGTTCTGGTCACTCACCGTCGCCGCGCTCGCGGTCAGCGACACCGCACCTGTGAAGTCATTATTCGCGTTCGCGAGCGTCACGCTGCCGCTGTTCGCGGTGAAGTTCGAGGTGCCGGTCACGTTCATTGCAGCCGTCTGCGTGATCGCATCGCCGCTTGCCGTCGAGGTCAGCGCCAGGTTGCCGGTGACCGAGGTCGCACCCATGCTCAGCGTGCTGCTGCTGACGACCGTCGCCGCACCGGCATTGATCGCGACCGTGCCGCCGAAACTGTTGTCGGTCTGGCCGAGCGTGATCGCGCCTGCGCCGCTGTCCAGCGCCACCGCACCGGAGAACGCCAGCGGGGCGCTCTGTGTGATGTTGCCGCCCTGGGTGTTGATGGTGGCGGCCTGACCGACGTTCAGTCCACCCATGCTCAGATCAGCATTCGCGACATTGACAGTCATCGTGCCGCTCACGGCGCCGCCCGGCTGGGCCTGGTAGCTACCCGCGACGATGCTGGTAGCAGCACCGGCGTCAACGGTCAGGTCGCCCGTCACCTGATTGACGACCAGCGCCAGCGCACCGGCATCTTTCACCTGCACGTTCGCGCCAGTCACCGCGAGCGTGCCGTTGAAATCATTGCCGGCATTCGCGAGGGTGATGGCCGCCGGCGCCGATGCCGGGCCAGCTGTGGTGGCGGTAATGCTGCTGGCAGCCGCCGTGGTGATCGTCGTGTTCGTGTCCTGCGTGATCGCACCGCTGTCACTTTGCAGCGTCAGTCCGCCAACCGTGGTCGTCACATTGCCCAGCAACAGGCCACCCGTGCCATCGACGACGTTCGCGCTCGCGGCCGACAGGGTCAGCAGGCCGCCGAAGTCGTTGGATGCGTTGCCCAGCGTGACGTTGCCGACGCCGGCGCTGATGGTCGCAGCACCTGCCACGGTCAGTTGGCCCGCCTGCGTCACGTTGCCGTTCGCGGTGATTGTCAGCGTGCCGGCGTTCGTCGCGCTGCCGAGCGCCAGCGTGCCCGGCGAGGTCAGCGTCACTGCGCCGGTCGCCGCAACATTGGCCATGGCGAGGCTGCCCGAAGTATCCGTCACCGTCAGGTCAAGCCAGCTACCGCTGTTTGCGTTGGTGAATGCCACCGTGCCACGGAAATCCGTATTCGGATTGGTCAGCGTAGCGACTTGTCCTTGTTTGGTATCGGCGACGAACACCGCATTGCCTTCGACCAGCAGCGTTGCATTGGCAGCCTGCGTGACGCCACCACTGTTGTTGCTGCGGCCCGTGGTCACGCTCAGGTCGCCACCAACGTCGAGGTTACCCAACTGCAGCGCTGTCTTGCTGGTCAGGCTGACGTTGCCAGTGGACTTGATCGTCGAGAACTGCATCGCTTGCGAATCAAGGCTGACCGAGGTCGGCTTCGTGCCCGCACCGACTGCACCGGTCAGCGTGGTCGTGCCCGCGTCAACGATGGACAGTGTGCGTGCGCCATCGATGGTCGACTGGAAGCTGATCGTATTACCGGTGAAAGCGGCGTTCGCGGTCAGCGTCACCGGATCAGCGTAAGTCTGCGCGCCGGTGGTGGTGATGCGTCCGCCGCCAATCGTCGTGCCGCCGTCGGAGCCCACAGTCAGGGTCGCCAGCGGTGTGGTGTCGCCGATCGCGCCGTTGATCACGGTCGCACCGCTGTCGGTAATGGTCAGTGCCACGCTGCTGCCCGTTGCGCCATCGACGGTGTTGCTGAACGTGATGCCATGACCGTCCAGGGCCGTGGTCTGTCCCAACGTGACCGCCTTCGCATAGGCCTGCGTGCCGCTGGTCGATACCGAGCCGCCATTGATCGCGCTGCCACTGGTCGAGTTCACGGCCAGCGTCGTCAGGTTGTCGGCCGTGCCCGCGACGCCGCCGACGGCACCGCCAAAGGTGGTGCTGCCGCTGCCATTGATCGTCAGCGCATACGGGCCCTTCAGAGTGGCGTCGAACGTGACGCCGTTGCCGGTCAGTGTCGTATTGGCGCCAAGCACCACACCGGCAGCGTAGGTCTGCGCGCCGCTGGTTGCCACCGAACCGCCATTGATCACGCTGCCGCCGGTCGAGTTCACGGTCAGCGTCGTCAGATTGTCGGCGTTGCCGGCGACGCCGCCAACGGCAGCACCGAAGGTGGTCACGCCGCCGCCATCGATCGTCAGCGTCTGTGCGCCCTTCACCGTCGAGCCGAAGGTCACACCGTTGCCGCTCAGGGTCGTATCCTTGGTCAGCGTGACCGCGTTGCTGTAGGTCTGGCTGCCGGTCGTGTTGATCGTCACGCCGTTCAGGGTCGTGCCCGAGGCCGAGCCTACGCTCAGGTCGGCCAGCTTCGTGGTCGCGCCCCCTGTACCCAACGTACCAATAGCGCCATTGATCGCCGTCGCACCCGCATCGTCGATCGCCAGGCTCACGGTCTTTCCTGCCGCCGCATCGACCGTGTCATTGAAGGTGATGCCGTTGCCCTTGAGCGTGATCGACATTGGCGTCGTGCTCGTTGCGCCCAGCATCACACCCTTCGCATAGGTCTGGCCCAGCGTCGTACGGACGCTTGCACCATTGATCACGCTGCCGCCGGTCGAGTTCACCGTCAGACTGGTCAGCGTGTTGGCGTCGGCCGCACCGCTGATGGAACCACCGACCATGTCACCGAAGGTCGTCACGCCCGAGCCGTTGATCGTCAGGGTCTGCGCGCCCTTCACCGTCGAGCCGAAAGTGACGTCATCAGCGGTGAGCGTGGTGTTCGAACCCAGCGCGACGCGGCTGTTGTAGGTCTGGTCGCCGGTCGTCTTCACGCTGCCGCCATTGATCGCCGTGCCATTGGCCGAGGTGATGGTCACGCTCGTCAGATCGACGTTGCCGCCGATCGAGCTGTTGATGACCGTCGCGCCGCTGTCAGTGATCGTCAGCGACCTGGCGCCATTGACCGACGAGCCCAGCGTGATGCCGCTACCGGTCAGGTCGAGGTTGTTTCCCAGCGTGATCGCGCTGCCGTAATTCTGGATGCCGCTGGTCCGGATCGAGCCGCCGGACACGGTGATGCCGCTGTTCGCGATGGCCACGATGCTGCTCAGCGCTGTGCCCGCACCGATAGCACCATTGATCGCCGTCGCGGCTCCGTCAATGATAGTCAGCGACTTCGCACCATTCACGGTCGAGCCCAGCGTGATGCCGTAACCATTCAGGGTCAGGTTTTCAGCCAGCGTCACCGCATTGCTGAAGGTCTGGTTACCGGTGGTGGCGATGTTGCCGCTGCTGATCGTCGTGCCATTGGCCGAACCGACGGTCAGGCTGCTGAGCTTGGTGTTTGCGCCAGATACACCGATGGCGTCGCCCAGCACCGTCGTACCGGCATCCTGAACAATCAGGCTGACTTCTTTGTTTGCTGCCGCATCGACCTTGTCATTGAAGCTGATGTCCGTACCCTTGAGCGTGATCGTCATCGGCGTCGTGCTGGTCGCGCCC